>Ga0209164_1000095_pt1 | contig 281434 bp, 264 predicted proteins | sample MTBNYHSulfiMetaG_FD_187458 | JGI IMG/M metagenome (GOLD analysis project Ga0209164, IMG submission 187458) | Enrichment culture microbial communities from rom New York Harbor, USA that are MTBE-degrading - MTBE-NYH (New York Harbor Sulfidogenic)... | ecosystem: Environmental > Aquatic > Marine...
GGCCTGGAGGAAATCGATTCGGTCATCGCGGACGAGATAAACTATGCGATGTTCCTGGGTGAGGCGGCGGGACCAGACGCCGGGGGCGAGATACTTGAGGGGTTCCGGCTTGCCGATGCCGGTGAACGGATCGCGCATGATGGCTTCGATCAGGTCGAAGGCACGGAGCGCCACCTTGCGGTCAGTTTCGACCCAGTGGCGCAGGTCGTCACGGAACTCCGGCTGGAAGACGGCCTCGCGGTGTTTACTTCTCAATGCCGGTTTCCTGGCGGAGCGTTTCTACCGAAGACGGTTCGCCCTCGCGTTTGAGAGCGCGGTCAAGGGCGGAGAGCAACCGTTCGGCGTTTGCCGGGGAGCGGAGCAGATGGGTTGTTTCAACCAGGCTCTCCAGTTCATCGGCCGCAATCATGGCAACACTGCCTCCCTTGCGGCGGGTGATGACGACGATTTCCCGGTTTTCCGTGACCTCGTCGCACAGGCTGGCAAAATTGGCTCGCGCGTTGGAATACGTTGTTTGCAGCATGATGTCCTCCTTTGTTTGTCTATTGTACAGAAATATTGTACAAAGAAGTTCCCGGGTCAGCAACGGGTAATGTAGAAAATTACAGGAAAGGTTCATAATGGTTGGGAAAACGGGAAAAACCGAAATCATGCATGGCGACCTCGGCGAAATCATCCTCTATCGGTCTGAGGATGGTCAGGCCGCTTTAGATGTACATCTCAAGGACGAGACTGTCTGGCTGACTCAGGCGCAGATGGTGGATTTGTTTCAGAGGGATAAGCGTACGATTTCTGAGCATATTCGGAATGTATTCAAGGAAGGCGAGCTTACTGAAAAGGCAGTTATCCGGAAATCCCGGACAACTGCCTTGGATGGGAAGAGTTATCAGACTAATTTCTACAACCTCGATGTCGTCATTTCTGTCGGTTACCGGGTAAAATCGTATCGCGGCACCCAGTTCCGCATCTGGGCCACTTCGGTTTTGAAAGACCATCTGGTGCGCGGCTATTCGCTCAATCAGCGGCGGCTGGCGGAAAAAGGCGTTGACGAGGTGCAGCAGGTTCTGCGTCTGCTGGCCGGCACCCTGGAAAGTCACAATCTGGTCAGCGAAGAAGGCCGGGCAGTGCTGGAGGTTGTCAATCGCTATGCCAGGACCTGGCAGCTTCTTTTGCAGTATGACGAAGACAGGCTGCCAATGCCTGAGGGAAAACACGACACCAGATCGGTTCTGGAAATTGAGCAGGCCCGGCAAGCGATTGGCGCCCTGAAAAACGACTTGCTGGTCAGGGGCGAGGCGACGGATCTCTTCGGCCAGGAACGGAGTCACGGCCTTGCCGGGCTCATCGGTGCGGTGCAGCAGTCATTCGGCGGCCAGGATCTTTATCCGAGCGTGGAGGAGAAGGCGGCCCATCTTCTCTATTTTGTCATCAAGGATCATCCCTTTGTGGATGGCAACAAGCGGATCGGCTCTTTTCTTTTCCTGTTGTTTCTTAAGGCCAATGGCCTGCTGAATGCGGGGAGCTTCGACAACCGGGCGCTCGTGGCCCTGGCCCTGCTGACCGCCGCCAGCGAATCAGGGCAGAAGGAATTGCTGATCCGGCTGATTATGAATCTGATCGGAGAGGAATGATAAAATGTCCCTGCTGTCAGGCGGCCTGATGCTCAAGAATTTTGACTTCACGTTCCAGCCGGTCGCCCAGGCTCATGCGGGCGGTCTCGGTATCAAAGTGGGACTGGATGCCGGTCCAGAACTCCACCGAGTTGCCGAAATAGCGGGCAAGGCGCAGCGCCGTGTCGGCGCTGATGCCCCGTTCCCCCCGGCAGATCTTGTTGATCCGCATGACCGGGACGTTGATGTCATGGGCCAGCCGGTACTGGCTGATGTGCAAAGGTTTCAGGAATTCTTCCAGCAGTATTTCGCCGGGATGTACAGGAGGAAAATCTCTCATGTCGGTCACCTCAATGATAATCAGTAATTTCAACCTGGTGGACCCCATCTTCCCGCCAGATGAAACAGATGCGCCATTGTTTGTTGATGCGGATGCTGTGTTGCCCTTGTCTCGTGCCGCCCAGCAACTCAAGGCGATTGGCCGGCGGTATGCGGAGATCATCCAGTGTTTTCGCATAGTGAAGCATGACCAGTTTTCGTTCAGCAATGCCCTGTATGTCACGCGGCAGCTTTTTGGAAAAACGGCCGGAGAATATTTTCTCCGTCTCTTTGCAGGCAAAAGACTTGATCATGGTAATATAATAACCTTGCAAGATATTATCGTCAAGGGTTAATAGTATGCCATATTGCGAAGACGATCTCCTTGCCCTTTCGGCCCTGCAGCATCTGCTGTTCTGTCCGCGGCAGTGCGCCCTGATCCACATCGAGCAGGCATGGCAGGAGAATCTGTACACCGCCCAGGGCAGATTGATGCATGAACGGGTGGATCAGTCGGGCCGGGAATCACGGAAAGATGTGCGGATCGAATACGGCATGCCCTTGCGCTCCCTGCGGTTGGGATTGATCGGCAAGGCCGATGTCGTCGAGTTTCACAGGATGGATTCCGGGGAAGGTTGGCGGCCCTTCCCGGTGGAGTATAAGCGGGGCAAGGAGAAAAAGGAGAACTGGGACAAGGTGCAGCTCTGCGCCCAGGCTCTCTGCCTTGAAGAGATGCTTGGGCGTGCGGTCCCGGCCGGCGCGCTTTTTTACGGCAAGAATCGCCGGCGGCAGGATGTCGTCTTTACCGATGAGCTGCGGCGGCAGACGGAAGATACGGCGGTGAAGCTGCACGAACTCATCGGCGCGGGCAGAACACCGGCGCCGGTTTATACCAAAAGGTGCGATTCCTGTTCGTTTTACGAAATCTGTCTGCCGAAGATACTGGAGAAAAGAAGAAAGATTGATCGTTATCTTGGTCAAGCTTACGAGGAGCTATGAAAAAACATCTGAACACACTGTTTGTCACCACCCAGGGTGCGTATCTGGCCAAGGAAGGCGAGACGGTTGCCGTCAAGGTGGAGGGTAAAATACTTAATCAGTTTCCGGTGCACACCCTGGGCGGCATTGTCTGTTTCGGACAGGTCTCCTGCAGCCCCTTTCTCATGGGCTTCTGCGCCGAACGCGATGTGGCGATCAGTTTTCTTACCGAACATGGCCGCTTTCTGGCCAAGGTGCAGGGACCGGTTTCCGGTAATGTACTGCTCCGGCGGGAGCAGTACCGCTGGGCCGATGACCAGCAGAAATCGACGTCTATCGCCAGGTCAGCCGTGATCGGCAAAATCAGCAACAGCCGGACCGTGTTGCAGCGCGCCATGCGCGACCATGCCGGCAAAATCGATCCGCCGGTTCTGCAGGGGGCCATCGACCGGCTCAATGCCATCCTCATGCATGTGCGGGAGGACATCCCCCTCGATACCATCAGGGGTTATGAAGGTGAGGCGGCCCAGGTGTATTTCAATGTCTTTGACAATCTGATCACCGCGCAGAAGGAAAATTTCGTTTTCCACGAGAGAAGCCGCCGGCCGCCGCTGGACCGGGTAAACTGCCTGCTGTCCTTTCTTTACACCTTGGTCATGCATGATGTCCGGTCAGCCCTGGAATGTGTCGGCCTGGACCCGGCTGTGGGATTTCTGCATCGTGACCGCCCCGGCCGGCCGGGCCTTGCCCTGGATATGATGGAGGAGTTCCGTTCTTTTCTTGCCGACCGTCTGGCCCTGTCGCTGATTAATCTTTCCCAGGTAAAGGACAAGGGCTTCCGGATCATGGAATCAGGTGCGGTCCTGATGGACGACGATACGCGCAAGACCGTTCTGGTTGCTTATCAGAACCGGAAACAGGATGAGATCACGCACCCTTTCATTAAGGAAAAAATGCCGGTCGGCCTGTTGTTTCATACCCAGGCCCTGCTGCTGGCCCGATATCTGCGAGGTGATCTTGACGGATACCCGGTTTTTCTCTGGAAATAGTTTTGCCAGGCATGTCTGTATCCTTGGCGGCTGGGAGGAAGAGAGCATATGTTTGTTCTTGTAAGCTATGATGTCTCGACAATGGACAAGGCCGGGCAGAGAAGGCTGCGACGCGTGGCCAAGGCCTGCAAAAATTTCGGCCAGCGGGTTCAGTTTTCCGTTTTTGAATGTATCGTTGACCCGGCCCAGTGGACGGTTTTCCGGCAGAAGCTGCTTGATGAGATTGATGAAGAGGCGGACAGTCTGCGATTTTACTTTCTGGGCTCGAACTGGCAGCACCGGGTTGAACATGTCGGGGCCAAAAAAGGGATCGATCAGGAAGGGCCGCTGATTGTCTGATACAGGGCGCGAACCGTGAGTTGCCATGAAATTCCAGGGAGGTTCGCGCTGGCTGTAACAGCCGGTAATATAGCAATTTTGGTGGATGTTTGTCGTTTGACTGGCGTGTTTTTTTGTGTTTAGCATCTGGTTTCGCGGAATATGATGAAAGAAAGGAGGTGGTATAACGGATTGAAAAGAAACAGTCGCCCCCCGCGCGGGGGCGTGGATTGAAACCCGGTTCGCCAGTAGCCATGGAAGAAAAGAGAGCGTCGCCCCCCGCGCGGGGGCGTGGATTGAAACCAGGCAAGAGAACCGCGCTGGCCTGCCGGGTCGGTCGCCCCCCGCGCGGGGGCGTGGATTGAAACTCAATAGCAGGGGCTGTAATTGGGTATGCAATCGGTCGCCCCCCGCGCGGGGGCGTGGATTGAAACACGCTGTCAGATGGAGTTACCTTGACGGTGGCCGGTCGCCCCCCGCGCGGGGGCGTGGATTGAAACCTCGTTTGATGTAAAAACACGCACACCGTCAAAAGTCGCCCCCCGCGCGGGGGCGTGGATTGAAACCTGGCTGCAGGCTGAATCTGCCGTATTGCATGGCGGTCGCCCCCCGCGCGGGGGCGTGGATTGAAACATTTTTTTATCCGTCTAAATTAAGGTAGGTTGAAGTCGCCCCCCGCGCGGGGGCGTGGATTGAAACTTAATTCTACCGACGATTGAACTTCCTGCGTTGTGTCGCCCCCCGCGCGGGGGCGTGGATTGAAACTTTTGTGTAGCCTGGCTTGTATGTTTTGAACTTTGTCGCCCCCCGCGCGGGGGCGTGGATTGAAACACTTTGTATTTTTTCCCTTTGTTCGGACGGATAAGTCGCCCCCCGCGCGGGGGCGTGGATTGAAACCCGGACGGAGCACCGGGAGCTTAAAAGGCAGCTGTGTCGCCCCCCGCGCGGGGGCGTGGATTGAAACCCGGACCGCAACCGCCTCGGCGCCAGCCAAAGGCCGTCGCCCCCCGCGCGGGGGCGTGGATTGAAACTTGAAATTGCCTGGAGAGGATCATCTACTGTCGGTCGCCCCCCGCGCGGGGGCGTGGATTGAAACCGGAACAAGGCGGTGAGGTGGACGAGAAAATCAGGTCGCCCCCCGCGCGGGGGCGTGGATTGAAACAGCAGCCTCCGGACATCCATGTTGCCGAGCTGTGTCGCCCCCCGCGCGGGGGCGTGGATTGAAACGGCGATGACCCTGCCGGCATTGGCCGGGCTGGCCAGTCGCCCCCCGCGCGGGGGCGTGGATTGAAACCAGCAAGACCCCTGACCGGGTGCGCAACGAGCTGGTCGCCCCCCGCGCGGGGGCGTGGATTGAAACTGCCGCCAAAGGCCAGCGCTATATTATCCGGCATAAGTCGCCCCCCGCGCGGGGGCGTGGATTGAAACATCTCTCTCCCCCTGTCAGTAAGAAAAAATTCTCGGTCGCCCCCCGCGCGGGGGCGTGGATTGAAACAAAATCAAACTCGGCGGCATCGGACGGCACCACGGTCGCCCCCCGCGCGGGGGCGTGGATTGAAACCTCGCAATAGCTGTCCACCACCAGACCGAGCAGATGTCGCCCCCCGCGCGGGGGCGTGGATTGAAACCGAATACAGCGTGGATGCTGATCTGTATGCCGCGTCGCCCCCCGCGCGGGGGCGTGGATTGAAACGTCCATCTCCTGGCCTGGAATGAGCGTGTCGGCCGTCGCCCCCCGCGCGGGGGCGTGGATTGAAACATTGACCAAGGATGAGATGGCCCGCCGCAAGGCGTCGCCCCCCGCGCGGGGGCGTGGATTGAAACAGCGAGCGCATGCAGGCCGAGGACCGGGGCCACCGTCGCCCCCCGCGCGGGGGCGTGGATTGAAACATCCGAAACGCGGGTAACTCCCGACATGCCGTCGGTCGCCCCCCGCGCGGGGGCGTGGATTGAAACCCGCCACCATGCTGCTCATCACCGGCTACGAGTCGCCCCCCGCGCGGGGGCGTGGATTGAAACTGCTGTTGGCTCATGACTGCACCTCCACGTAATGTCGCCCCCCGCGCGGGGGCGTGGATTGAAACAGCAGCTTCTGCAGCAGGCTCTCGTGGTGCAGTAGTCGCCCCCCGCGCGGGGGCGTGGATTGAAACAACCCGCACCAGACGGCCCTGGCCATCCTCCATGTCGCCCCCCGCGCGGGGGCGTGGATTGAAACTGACCTTTGCCTGTGGGTCGTGCGAGACCGGCGGTCGCCCCCCGCGCGGGGGCGTGGATTGAAACATCTCAAGGCGAATTTGGCCAGCATCGAGCGCTAGTCGCCCCCCGCGCGGGGGCGTGGATTGAAACACCGGCATAACCGCTGAAGGAGGCCAGCTTGATAGGTCGCCCCCCGCGCGGGGGCGTGGATTGAAACCTCGCAATAGCTGTCCACCACCAGACCGAGCAGATGTCGCCCCCCGCGCGGGGGCGTGGATTGAAACCCCCACAGGGCCTGACTGTCGTCGTCGGTTGCTGTCGCCCCCCGCGCGGGGGCGTGGATTGAAACCGGTCCATGCGGCTGTCCAGCCTGGCGCCCGGGCGTCGCCCCCCGCGCGGGGGCGTGGATTGAAACCTGCTGCTTCGTGGCAATGCGCACCCAGGATTTTGTCGCCCCCCGCGCGGGGGCGTGGATTGAAACTACGCCGGCGGCACCGTTTCGACATATGCCGGAAGTCGCCCCCCGCGCGGGGGCGTGGATTGAAACCCGCACCAGCCAGCTTTCCTGTGCCGGGCCATAAGTCGCCCCCCGCGCGGGGGCGTGGATTGAAACGGCCATGGCCTCCTCAACCGTGGCATTAAATGAGGTCGCCCCCCGCGCGGGGGCGTGGATTGAAACTTCATTTTCCGGACAGATTAATGACGATCTTTCCGTCGCCCCCCGCGCGGGGGCGTGGATTGAAACATCATCGTCCACCGGCTCTTCCCAGCCGTTTTCGTCGCCCCCCGCGCGGGGGCGTGGATTGAAACCTCAATTTTCTTTTCAACCTCTTTTTTTTCTACCGGTCGCCCCCCGCGCGGGGGCGTGGATTGAAACATCAACAAGCAGGCTGATTATGTGGTGATGTTGGAGTCGCCCCCCGCGCGGGGGCGTGGATTGAAACATTGCCCGATACCAGGTAACGTACTCCATGCTGTGTCGCCCCCCGCGCGGGGGCGTGGATTGAAACTCTTATGCTGTCATGGTTGCGCCGGTATATTCGGTCGCCCCCCGCGCGGGGGCGTGGATTGAAACGCGTTATACAACATGGTAACATATTGATATGGAGTCGCCCCCCGCGCGGGGGCGTGGATTGAAACCAGGACATTGCGCAGCCGGAATGCCTCCACCCTGGTCGCCCCCCGCGCGGGGGCGTGGATTGAAACATTTTCCCGGGACGGCGGAACTACATATTATGATGTCGCCCCCCGCGCGGGGGCGTGGATTGAAACAATCATGATAAAACCTCCATGGTTTTAAGCCGCGGTCGCCCCCCGCGCGGGGGCGTGGATTGAAACAGCTTCAGCGCCCCGGCGTCATCGTCCCGGCCGGTCGCCCCCCGCGCGGGGGCGTGGATTGAAACCCGGCGGTCAGATAGGTGCGGTTGATGCCGTAGGTCGCCCCCCGCGCGGGGGCGTGGATTGAAACAATGCAGGAGTTTTCCACCACTTTATAAGATCAGGTCGCCCCCCGCGCGGGGGCGTGGATTGAAACCCTGGCCAGCTGCCTGGCCTGTGCATACGGATCAGTCGCCCCCCGCGCGGGGGCGTGGATTGAAACCAGGTAAGTGCTTTTGACTACAACACGCATGCGGCGTCGCCCCCCGCGCGGGGGCGTGGATTGAAACATGACGGATGCCAATGACTGGATGATGTTCGGCGGTCGCCCCCCGCGCGGGGGCGTGGATTGAAACGGCACCGTCCTTGGCATTGGTTTGTTTATTTGGGGGTCGCCCCCCGCGCGGGGGCGTGGATTGAAACATCGACAACCAGGTTAATTGTCCAGATGGCGGCTGTCGCCCCCCGCGCGGGGGCGTGGATTGAAACATGGTGATAAACTGCAGCAGCAGGATCACCATGCCGTCGCCCCCCGCGCGGGGGCGTGGATTGAAACGGTCCATTTGCTGCGGTTAATAGAGTTTGTGGCAGTCGCCCCCCGCGCGGGGGCGTGGATTGAAACCAGAGATCGTTGCCGCGCAGGGTACGGCGGTAGGTCGCCCCCCGCGCGGGGGCGTGGATTGAAACCCCGGCGGTAAACGGAGTTTCGAGATAGACAATGTCGCCCCCCGCGCGGGGGCGTGGATTGAAACAGTTAAAGAGCCTGCTGCCGCAGCTCCACGCCGCGTCGCCCCCCGCGCGGGGGCGTGGATTGAAACAGACCGGCAAAAGCGGTGCGATAAGGGGGAACTGGTCGCCCCCCGCGCGGGGGCGTGGATTGAAACAGCAAGATAAAGGATCACATCCTGCGGGTTGTGGTCGCCCCCCGCGCGGGGGCGTGGATTGAAACCATTATGTCTCTCCTTGCTGTTAAATCCGCATTCGTCGCCCCCCGCGCGGGGGCGTGGATTGAAACACGTCCCATTTCTCATCACGCACGGCACACAGCTGTCGCCCCCCGCGCGGGGGCGTGGATTGAAACGCCCTCTCCCAGGGAGGAATCCAATCACTATCCAGGTCGCCCCCCGCGCGGGGGCGTGGATTGAAACCACGTCTTCCGGAGCGGATGCCGTGATTATGGATGTCGCCCCCCGCGCGGGGGCGTGGATTGAAACATTAAATATCCTGATGGGGAAACCGGCAACCAGCGTCGCCCCCCGCGCGGGGGCGTGGATTGAAACTACCCTGGGACTCAGGAAAAAATACCAGGTGGGATGTCGCCCCCCGCGCGGGGGCGTGGATTGAAACAGACATAAGTCCTCCTAGTTATTTTATTGCAACGTCGCCCCCCGCGCGGGGGCGTGGATTGAAACTATGCATAAATTACCTCCAAAAAAAATTAGTAGGTCGCCCCCCGCGCGGGGGCGTGGATTGAAACATCATTCACCTCGCAGATGCTGATGTTTCTCCCTGGTCGCCCCCCGCGCGGGGGCGTGGATTGAAACCCAGGCTGTCGGTAAACCCTTCCCGCACCAGCCAGTCGCCCCCCGCGCGGGGGCGTGGATTGAAACCGTATTCGGCGACCAGGAGAATCTGGCGCTGGCCGTCGCCCCCCGCGCGGGGGCGTGGATTGAAACTGGTCTATGTTGCTGCCATCCTGATCGGAGGAGTGTCGCCCCCCGCGCGGGGGCGTGGATTGAAACTCCAGCCGCTCGCAGATCTGCCGCAAAATATCGGGTCGCCCCCCGCGCGGGGGCGTGGATTGAAACTCGCTGCGGGACCGGTATTCGGAGATTATCTGCAGTCGCCCCCCGCGCGGGGGCGTGGATTGAAACCTTTTTACTGAAATGCCCCCTTGAATACATTGCGTCGCCCCCCGCGCGGGGGCGTGGATTGAAACCATCTCATCCCGCAAAACCTCGGGGAACCATGGATGTCGCCCCCCGCGCGGGGGCGTGGATTGAAACACCAACTGGAATTGTGCAAACGCCTTTGTAACGTCGTCGCCCCCCGCGCGGGGGCGTGGATTGAAACATAGTAATCCACTACCTTATCCTTAAACCCATCAGTCGCCCCCCGCGCGGGGGCGTGGATTGAAACCGCTCCTGTATTACTAGTCAACTCCAGCGCCCCGGTCGCCCCCCGCGCGGGGGCGTGGATTGAAACTGAAAGCGGATCGTTGCGTTGCTTGTTGTCTTTCGTCGCCCCCCGCGCGGGGGCGTGGATTGAAACACTATCGTCGAATATGACGGATGGTGGCGGATCAGTCGCCCCCCGCGCGGGGGCGTGGATTGAAACTGGTATTTTTACCATACTATTTCCCATCACCATAAGTCGCCCCCCGCGCGGGGGCGTGGATTGAAACCAGGTGGGAATACTGGCTTGATGACGCAACGAAGTCGCCCCCCGCGCGGGGGCGTGGATTGAAACAGTATCGACAAAAATCTTTCCCTCCTTGCTATGTCGCCCCCCGCGCGGGGGCGTGGATTGAAACCGGATCCACTTTGCTCGATGGCCTCGATCATGCGTCGCCCCCCGCGCGGGGGCGTGGATTGAAACCCCTATAGCCCCATCACCCTTATACTTGCCGCCGTCGCCCCCCGCGCGGGGGCGTGGATTGAAACGAAAAGCGACCCTATCCATGTTAATTGTCCCGGGGTCGCCCCCCGCGCGGGGGCGTGGATTGAAACATCGGTCACCAGGGATGTGCCGCGCTTCCAGCGGTCGCCCCCCGCGCGGGGGCGTGGATTGAAACCTTTTCGACCTCTTCAGCCAGCACTTTACCGTAATGTCGCCCCCCGCGCGGGGGCGTGGATTGAAACAGTTTGATATAAACTATTTATTTCTGAGGTTCTGTCGCCCCCCGCGCGGGGGCGTGGATTGAAACGACGTGAAGCAAGCTTTTTACGATGGGATAATCAGGTCGCCCCCCGCGCGGGGGCGTGGATTGAAACTATCCCCGGCCACGAGAAGGTAATCGAAAAATTGGGTCGCCCCCCGCGCGGGGGCGTGGATTGAAACCGGAATACCCCTGGCCGCCGATGAAGCGCTCTATGTCGCCCCCCGCGCGGGGGCGTGGATTGAAACTATTGAAAGATAGAACCCAGTAATAACAATATCAGTCGCCCCCCGCGCGGGGGCGTGGATTGAAACTTAGCCAATGTAACGGCGTTGCTTGCCGACACATGTCGCCCCCCGCGCGGGGGCGTGGATTGAAACTTTTGTACCAGTTCATTTTTTTAACGCATCACGGTCGCCCCCCGCGCGGGGGCGTGGATTGAAACAGGCAGCCCCGACCCACCGGGACATCGGTGTAATGTCGCCCCCCGCGCGGGGGCGTGGATTGAAACTTTTACTCCAAGAAGAATAGATTGAGTGAACGTTTGTCGCCCCCCGCGCGGGGCGTGGATTGAAACAGGATTTAAAACAGCTGCACCGCTGGTACACGGATGTCGCCCCTCCCCGCGGGGGCGTGGATTGGAATATTTCACTGCCGGCCAAACCCGGCAGGCGAAAGAATGCATGTTTATTTTAAGCGGGCTATTCCCCTGACAATAGAACTTGTGATACAGTGGAAAAAATTGAGATCGGACGAGATAGCCGGGCTCGACTGTGAAAGCGACCGGGCTGGCGAAAAAGGCGGATGGACTGCGAGAGACGGAGAAAAATGAAAAATAGACATAAGATATTAGTTATTGATGATGATGAGACCGTACTGGATCTCGTTGAGCAGATGCTTGCCCCGGCCGGCCACCAGGTGCAGTCTGCCTTGACCGGCAGGAAGGGCCTGGAGCTGGCTGAGATGGCCGATGGCGATGTTGATCTGCTGCTGACGGATGTGGTCATGCCTGAAATGAGCGGGGAGGATCTGGCGCTGGTTTTCAAGCGGACCTATCCGGCCACGAAGGTGCTTTTCATGTCGGCTTATCTGAAGCCCGGCGCGGGAAGGTATGAGGAGTTGCATGGTAAAGTGGAGTTTATCGTCAAGCCTTTCACCGCGGAAAAATTAAAAGGCGAGATCAAAAGAATTCTGGCCTGAGTATTCCCCGGCGTTGCCGGGGACCCATCGAATCAACTTCCCATCGTTATAATTCATTCCGCCTTTTCCGCAGGCTTTCCTCGCCAAAAAGCGGAGAAATCCGGCAACTCTCCTTGAATTATTTGCGCCGCTCATCTTTTTCCTGTAAAAAAGGGTGTTGCTGTCAAAAAATGTGCCGGTATAACGGCTTTCCCAGTGATTGGGCGGAGGGTGTATGGCTGACCATGATGAAACAAAGGGGCATTCGGCCTTAGCAAAAGAGCTTTTGCGGGCAATACCCAAGGTTGATGAGTTTTTGGGCTGGGTGGACCACCTTCAGGCGCCGGTGCGTTTTATCAAGGCTGCCGTCCGGGAAGTGCTCGCCGCCGAGCGGGAGATTATTCTGGGAGGCCGGCCCCGCAAGGTGGAAGATCTTGACCGGGAGGTGCTGCTGGCAAAATTTCATCAACGTCTCAAGGACAAGCTGACCCCTCATTTCCGCACGGTGATCAATGCCACCGGGGTCATCATTCATACCAATCTGGGCCGCTCCCTGCTGCCGCGGGAGGCCATGGACAGCCTGGTCAAGGTGGGCAGCCGCTATTCCAATCTGGAGTTTGACCTGACCACCGGCAAACGGGGCAGCCGCTACAGTCTGGTGGAGGACCTGCTCTGCGAGCTGACCGGGGCGGAGGCCGGGCTGGTGGTCAACAATAATGCCGCCGCTGTGCTGCTGGCGCTGGATACCCTGGCCAGGAAGCGTGAGGTGATTGTGTCCAGGGGCCAGCTGGTCGAGATCGGCGGCTCCTTCCGCATCCCCGAGGTGATGGAAAAAAGCGGCGCCTTTCTGCGCGAGGTGGGGGCCACCAACAGGACCCATCTGCGGGATTACGAAAACGCCATCAACGAACAGACCGGCCTGCTGCTCAAAGTGCATACGAGCAACTACCGGATCATCGGTTTTACCTCCGAGGTGACTCTGCCGGAAATGGTTGAGCTGGGCAGAAAGCACGATCTGCCGGTCATGGAGGACCTGGGCAGCGGCAGCCTGGTGGACCTCAGCCGTTTCGGCCTGGAAAAGGAGCCCACCGTGGGCGAGGTGGTCAAGGCCGGGGTTGACGTGGTGACCTTCAGCGGTGACAAGCTGCTGGGCGGGCCCCAGGCCGGCCTTATCCTCGGCAAGCGTGACATCATCGGCCGCATCAAGAAAAATCCGCTCAACCGGGCCCTGCGCATCGATAAATTCACCCTGGCCGGGCTGGAGGCCATTCTGCGGCTTTACTGTGACGAGGACAAGGCGCTGACGGCCATCCCCACCCTGGCCCTGATGGGGCTGCCGCCGGCGGTGATCGAACGCCGGGCGGCAAGGCTGATACGCAGGATCAAAAAGGCTCTGGCGGATTGCTGCGCGGTGGCGACCGTCTCCGTCGCCTCCCGGGTCGGCGGCGGCGCCATGCCGGAGCAGGACCTGCCCAGCAGGGCGGTGGCCCTGCGCCCGGCGGTGATGAAGGTGACGGAGCTGGAAAGAAAACTGCGGGAGGGTTCACTGCCGGTGATCGGCCGCATTGAAAACGAGGCCTTGCTGCTGGACATGCGCACCGTGGCGGACGATGAAATACCAATGCTTGCCGCTGCCCTGTTTGAGGTTTTCGAGGTGGAGGAGAAATGAGCTTTCCTTTTGATTTAAGCAGCAAGAAGCTTGAAGAGGCTGACATTGATCTGTTCGGCCTGGAATTTGCCGAGATCGTCCGCCTCTTTCTGCCCTGCCGCAAGGTGCATTTTGCCGGGCCCCATCCGGGCGGCGAGCTTCATTCCGGCTGGAAGGCCGGGGTGGAGATGGTGCGCAATGCCCAGAAGCCGGTGGTGGACGGCGGAGAGGTGGAGCACCTCTACCTGCCCCTGTGGGACGGGGAATCTCTTTTCTGTGTCGCCATCCTGGACAATCCGCCGGATACCTATCAGGATTCCTCCTCATCCATGCTGCTGGAAAAAAGCCGGTTGATTTCCGCGGAAATGGCCAGGGTCAAACAATTCGCCCTTGATCCCGTCACCGGGCTGCCCGGCGGCCGCATGCTGCATAACCGCCTGCAGGCCCTGCTGCACAGGAAACGCGGCCATGACAACGGCAACGCCCCTTTCTCCCTGCTGCTGCTTGAGATTCATCCCCGGGCCCGGGACGGGCAACAGGCCCTGGCAATAATCGCCAGGAGCGCCGCCTTTCTGGATTCGCTCATCGGTCATCTCTTCACCCCCTGCCATCTGGGCAGCGGTATTTTCGGCCTTCTCTGGGAGGGGCTCGGCGAGGGGCAGACCATGAAGATGGCTGATCTGCTGCTGCGCTGGCTGAAAAGAGAGGGGTTTGCCAGGGGCCGGATCGGTATCAGGTCCTGGCTGGCCGGGGAGCAGGCGGTTGCCGGCGAGGTGTTTGTCGGCCAGGCCTGGGACGCTCTGGGTGTTGCCCGGAAGCGTGGCCCCTTTGCCCTCTGTTCCTATCAGGCCCTGAGCAATCGCAGCGCCCATCCCCTCTGTCCGCCGCCGGCCAGGGTTTTCTCTGAGCTGCACAGGTTATGGCAGGACAGCGATTGTTTTGCCCTGCTGCTGGTGCATGCGGACGAGGTCACGGGCAGCGAGGCCGTTGTCTGGCCGGACACCGCGGCCGCGCCGCTGGTGCGCATTGATGAGCATGAGGCCTTTGTTTATCTGGACGGGGCTGACCGGCAGATTGCCGAGGCCTGGGGCCGGGATTTTCAGGCCAGGGCCGCCGGGGGCAAGGCCAGTTTTTCCCTGGGCATCGCCCTCTACCCCAATCATGGCTTCAAGAAGGTGGAAATGGTGGGTAACTGCCGCAAGGCCCTGCTGCATACCGGTTTTTTCGGGCCGGGCACCATGACGGCTTTTGACGGCGTCAGTCTCAATATCAGCGGCGACATCTATTACAACGAGGGGGATCTGGCCAGGGCGGCCAAGGAGTACCGGCTGGGGCTGCAGCTTGATCCGGCCAATATCAATCTGCTGAACAGCATGGCCGTCACCCTGGCCCAGATGAATCTTTACCGCCGGGCCATTCCCCTCTTTCAGCAGGCCCTGGCCCTGGAGCCCGCCAATTTCATGGCCCTTTATAATCTCGGCTTTGCCTATCTGGCCACCGGCGAGGAAGACAAGGCCATGGCGAATTTCGAGAAGGCCCTGGTTGCCCAGGATGACAACTTTGATCTGCTGCTGCAGCTGGGCAAGCTCTATTGCAAGGCAGGCCGCTTTGCCGATGCGGTCAATGTGCTGCGCCGGGGTGAGCAGGTGGGGCCGGGTGGGGTACGGGATATCAGCCACGGCGCGGTCCACCGTTTTCTGGGCGAGGCGTATAAGGGGCTGGGCGAGAACGGCAGGGCCATGTCCTGCCTGCAGAAGGCGGCCCGCCATAATCCGCGTGATGCCGCGGCGCTGAGCATGCTGGGTGAACTCTATTGGCGGGAGCGGCAGGGTGATGAGATCGCCCTCGCCCTCTGCCGGCAGGCGGTGGAGCTGGATGACGATGACTGGCGGCACTGGTCCCGGCTGGGCTCGGTGCTGGCCGGCCGGGGGGAACATGATGAGGCCCTGCGGGCGTTGCGCAAGGCCCTGGCCCTGGACGGCAGGAACACTAAGTTGTTCCTGCAGCTTGGCGCTCTTTATGAAAGGCGTGGCAAGGGAGGTCTGGCGGAAAAGATGTACAGAAAGATTCTCCGTTTTGATCCGCAGTGCCGGGAGGCGGCAGACCGGCTGGCCGCACTGCAGAAAGCGTAGCGCCGTTGCCGGTTGCCCGGGGTTGCTCGATCCGGGGAAAGTGCCGGGGTAAGATATAACTTGCAGATGGGGTGGAAAGATGATGCATTCCGGTTCGAATAATGAAAATCAGCAGTACTGGCTGGACACCTTCAAGGTGGGGGACTCCTGGCGGCTGTTCCGCATCATGAGCGAGTTTGTCGATGGCTTTGATTCCCTGGCCGCAGTCAAGCGGCCGGTTGTTTCCATCTTCGGGTCCGCCCGCACCGGCGAGAATGAGCCCTCTTACCAGCTCGCCGTTGAGGTCAGCCGCCGTCTGGCCCAGTCCGGCTATGCCATCATGACCGGCGGCGGGCCGGGCATCATGGAGGCAGGCAACCGCGGCGCCGCGGAAGTGGGCGCCCCCTCCATCGGCCTGAAAATCAGTCTGCCCTTTGAAAGGGGGGAAAACAAGTATGTCAACCTGCCGCTGGAATTCAAGTATTTTTTTGTGCGCAAGGTGATGCTGGTCAAATACGCCATGGCCTTTGTCGCCATGCCGGGCGGCTTCGGCACCCTGGATGAATTGTTTGAGGCCATTACCCTTATCCAGACCAGGCGCATCAAGCCTTTCCCCATTGTGCTGGTCGGCAGCGACTACTGGGGCGGTCTGGTGGACTGGCTCCGCAGTACCTTGCTTGCTTCCGGTAATATCAAAGAGGATGACCTGCTGATTTTTCAGGTCATGGACACCGCGGACGAAATTGTCCAGTTTATTAAACGGACGGTGATTATCTGATTTTTTTTTGATTTGCCGCCCCACTTTGCACCCACCTCCTCAAGAAAAATAATTTCAGCTATTTTTTTCCGTATCGCCTCCGTTGTTTCCATATATTGTTGTGTCCGTAATGTGGCACACAATATAATGTAAAAAGTGCCTGACTTCCCTCTTGATGGCCTGAAACAGGGCAATATTTCCTCTTGACACTCCTATTCATTGCCTCGTATAAGTATCATACTATGGTGTAAAGTGGGGCAATAGGGTGCAGAGGGGGTGCGGAGTTGAGTGAGACAAGCTGCATAAGTCAGCCAAGCCGCTTCAGAGGCAGATCTGAACATACGGTGGACGGGAAAGGCCGGTTGAATGTGCCGTCCCGCTTCCGGGATGTACTCATGCGCGATTATGATGACCGGCTGCTGATTACCCCGCCATGGCGCACCTGCCTGCGCATCTATCCCCTGCAGGAGTGGGAGAAAATGGAAGCCACTCTGTTGAGCAAGGAAAAAAAGGACCCTCAGTTTCAAAAGATGATCCGCTATCTGGTCGGCGGTTCTGAGGAGTGCCAGGTCGATAAGAACGGCCGCATTCTTCTGCCCGCCCATCTGCGCAGTCAGCTTGATCTGAAGAAGGATGTGGTGATGATGGGCATGGGCCCGTTTTTTGAGATATGGGACAAGGATACCTGGCAGGCGGAAAGCAGCATTACGGCACAGGATTTTGTTGAATTTGATTCAACCCTTCATGAGTTGGGCCTTTTTTAAATATGTTGATAAAGCCGGTACACCTGCCGGTCTTGCTGGATGAGGTTATCCACTACCTGGCTCCGCAGGATGGCGGCCTTTATGTGGATGGGAATCTGGGGCTCGGCGGGCATAGCGGGGCGATTCTTGAGGCAAGCAGCCCCGGCGGCAGAGTGATAGGGTTTGACTGGGATGAGGATGCCCTGACCAGGGCCAGGGTTAATCTGGAGAGGTATAAGGGCAGAGTAGAGTTCATCCGGCGCAATTTTGCCGACATCAGGGAAGTCCTGCTTGATTTGGGCGTGGGCAAGGCAGACGGATTGCTTCTCGATCTGGGGTTGTCCTCCCTGCAGCTTGACCTGAGCGGCCGTGGATTTACCTTTCAGGGTTCCGAGCCCCTTGACATGCGCATGGATGTCAGAAGCCCGGAGACAGCGGCAGATTTGTTGAACCGTGCCAGTGAGCAGGAACTGGCCGACATTTTTTATTTATACGGAGAGGAACGTCAGGCCAGGCGGATTGCGTCTAGTGTGGTTGACGTCCGCAGGAAGATCCCCCTGGCGACGACTGATCAGTTGGTAAAGATTGTCGAAAACGCTGTCCCGCGCAGATTCTGGCCCAAAAAAATCCATGTTGCCACCAAGGTTTTCCAGGCGCTGCGCATCGCAGTGAACCGGGAACTCGATAATCTTGAGAAAATTTTAGGCGGCGTTGCGGATATTGTGAAACCAGGAGGGCGTATCTGTGTAATTTCTTTTCATTCTCTGGAGGATCGTCTGGTGAAGCGGACTTTTAGAAATAATCCCGCCTTGATGTTGGTAACCGCAAAAGCCGTTACTGCGGCGGATGACGAGATTCTGGCAAATCCGCGATCAAGAAGCGCCAGGCTGCGCGTTGCCGCCGTGGGTGGGCAGTGATGGCCGCCCAGTTATCTTCACGCTATAAGCCGTGCCTCGTAAGAAAGCAGGGCAAAAGGGGCTCCGGGCAGAAGTTGCCGCTGGGTGGCTGGTTCTGGAAGCTGACCGGCGTGATCATTGTCATGGTCACCCTGGTCGGCATGGCGGGCGGTTACTGGTTTTCTTGGAGTATCAGGCGTGGACTGGACGGTTTGACCAGAGTGCAGGGAGAAAAGCATGCATTGCTGCAGGTGAGCAGCAATCTGCAGAAGCAGAGGGCGCAGCTGCTGGACAGAAAACGGATTGAGACCGTTGCCGCAGCAAAACTTTCACTCTACCCATCGGTTGAACAGAGCGCCGGCGGCGGGGTAATCGTACGGATTCCTGAACAATGAAAGGGTACAAGGAACCGTTTGACAGTAACTGGGGCAAAGGAGGGGGATACAGGCGGGATGAGGAGAAGAGGAAAAGGATTGCCAGACTGCTGTTTCTTGCCGGTGTTGCCGTCATTCTCATCATGGTCGGGGCCTATTTCGTTTTTTTCCGCCAAAGCCCTCCCGGAGAAAGTGACAGCGCAATACACGACCCGGTCAAGGTCAACGAGGACCTTCCCCTGGTTGTTCCGCAGAAAAATAAAGAAGTCAGGCGCAGAAATATTTATGACCGCAACCTCAATGAACTTGCCATCAGCTTTAAAGTTGACTCGATCTATGTCAAGCCCCTGGAATTTGACAACATTGAAAAAACGGTATCACTGCTGGCCGATGCTTTGAATCTGGATGAAAAAGATGTGCTGGATGAACTGAAAACCCAGAGGAGCTATAAATGGGTGGTGCAAAATATTTCTCCTGAGAAGGCAACCTCGGTTGCGGCGTTGAATCTTCCAGGAGTTTATTTTTATGAGCAGGAGCAGCGTTTTAATCCCAGCCGGGCAAACATGGGGCAGATTATCGGCGAGGTAAAAGACGGCCACGGGTTGTCCGGCATAGAACTTTTTTATGACAATCTGCTGCTTGGCGGTTCGGCCCGGGCGGATGCGGTAACAACGGGTGGTGGCGGCAAAAGTTTGGTTCTGACCTTGAACGCCAAAATGCAATTGCTGCTGGAGCAGGAAATGACGGCACTGCTAAATGAGATACGGCTGGATGAGCCGGCTGCCGAAGCGATGACGGCGGTGAGCGCCCTGCTGATGGACGCGGAGCAGGGCGAGATCCTGGCCTATGTTAAACTGCCGTTTTTTTCCGCAACGAAATTGGGAACAGCCAACAGCTTCGAAGGCGTGGACCGGATGATGGCCGGGCAGGTGGACCCCGGGGCGCTGTCCCTGATTTTCAAGGCTGCGGCAGACTTTGAACAGGCACAGCAGATCGTCCTGGAAGAACAGCCCTCGGTGGAAAATATCAAGTCCCTGGTGCCGCGGATGATGAAAAAGATACGGGAAGGCCCGGCAAAATCACCATGGGTGCAACTGCAGGACGGGTCATATGCCTCCGACTGGCTGGCAGCTGCTCTGGAGGATGAGCAGGCGGCGGCTGAAAACGGCGAGGTGGATTTTTCCGATTTCGGCAAAATCCTGGACAGAGTTGGCCAGTGCAGGCTTGACCTTCCCGGGGACAACGGCGGCAAGGAAACCGGGCTGGGACTGCTGTGCGGATATGCCGCCCTGGTAAACGGCGGCAAGGCAGTTACGCCTCACATGCTCAAAGCCACTCTTTCCGGAACAGGGAAGCCGGAGGACTGGCCATGGCCGCCACTGGAGAACAAGGTCATCGGCCCAGAAGCAAGCCGGGACCTTGTTCTTTTTTTAGGTGAAAAGGCCCTCCCCGGCGCATCAGTGCTGGTCGGTGAAATTCTGCGGCCCAGGGTGGATATCGCCGGCACAGAGATAGAGGTGGCGCCGCCGCCTGCCGACAGGCCGGTACCGACCGGCGATGCTGCGGCGACTGCGAAGCAGGAGGCGAAACCGCGCATCACGATCATACCGCATTGCGACGGGCTGGCCCTTGCCTCAGTTTACGTAAATAAGCCGGAATTGGTGATGCTGATAGTGGTTGACGATGCCAGTATCGATCTGATGCGGCCTTCACCTGTCAGGGAGCATGCCGATGCCTTCCTGCAGGCGGCCATCAAATTGCACCATCAGAAAGAAAACGGCGGGGCTGCTCTTCAGTCGCTATCGCGGGAGGAGATCTTCCAGCGCTGGATACTGCGCAATAAGCAGCTGGGTTTGGATGTGCTGGGGGAAAGAAAAGCCGATGCCGACACCATGATCGATGTGCGGGGCATGAGTATCCGCAAGGCCCTGCAGGAGCTGCAACACTATGATGTCAAGGTGGTGATCGAAGGGTCGGGTATGGTGAAAAGGCAGCACCCCGATGCCGGCAGCAGGTTGAAAGGGGGGACGCTGGTGATTTTGAAGGCTGAGACGAAGCGGAAATGATGGAGCGGATGCGTAAGAAACGACTGGGCGATCTCCTTGCCGCAGCAAAACTTGCAATTCTCTGCCCCGCGGATGTGGAAGATGTGGAGATCTGCGGGGTGACGGATGATTCAAGAAAGGTGTCGCCAGGCATGCTTTTTGTCGCCGTGGCTGGTGCTACGGTGAACGGCCATCGTTTTATCAATGACGCCGTGGCCAATGGCTGTGCGGCGGTGCTGGCCTGCCGTGATTTTGCCGGACAATGCGCGGTGCCGCTCATGAAAATTGATGATACGGCAAAGGCTTTAGGGTATCTTGCCGCGGCCTTTTTCGATTTCCCCTGCCGCAGGATGAAGATGATCGGCATCACCGGCACCAACGGCAAGACCACCTGCACCTATCTGCTTGAGTCGATGATCGGCCTGGCGGGCGGAACCCCCGGCGTCATCGGCACGGTCAGCGTCCGCTATCAAGGCTGTGAGTCCCCTGCCGCCCTGACCACCCCGCAGCCGGTGGAGCTGCAGCAGATTCTCTGTCAGATGGTTGAGGCGGGTGTTACCCATGTTGCCATGGAGGTTTCCTCCCACGCCCTTGCCCAGCAGCGGATTAACGGCGTGTGGTTCGATGTGGCGCTGTTTACCAATATCAGCCGTGATCATCTGGACTTTCACGGCAGCATGGCCGGCTATTTTGCCGAGAAGGAAAAACTCTTTGCCTCTTACCTGAAAGAGGATGGCAAGGGGGTCATCGTGCTGGGCAAAGAAGAAGAACAGGAGGGCAATGGCTGGTGCGACCGTCTGGTTGATGTTCTTGCCAGGGGCAAGCATGGCTGTTTGACCTGCGGCATCGGCAGGGGGCTGATCCAGGCCGGGAATTTCAAGTTTGATCTGCAGGGGATCAGGGCTGAGATCGTTACTCTTGAGGCACGATGTGTGCTAGACAGCCCGCTGGTGGGTGATTTTAATCTCCGCAACCTGCTGGCGGTCATCGGCTGCGGAACGGCACTCGGCTATGATCTGCCCACTGTCTGCAGGGGGGTGGCCGGGGTGGCCGGCGTACCGGGCAGACTGGAGAGGGTGTTGCCCAATGGTGACACCCTGCGGCAGGGCAGGGAGGTGGCAGCAGTGTTTGTCGACTATGCCCATACGCCGGACGCCCTGGAAAATGTGCTGCTGACCTTGCGCGCGTTGAATCCGGCTCGGCTGATTGTCGTGTTCGGTTGCGGCGGGGACCGGGACAGGGGCAAGAGACCGCTGATGGGGGGAGTTGCGGCGCGTCTGGCCGATGTGCTGCTGGTCACCTCGGACAATCCGCGCAGTGAGCCGCCGCAGAAAATCATGGAAGAGATCGTGGCAGGGATCATGGAAGAAAAGCTGACAAAAGCAAAGGGCGAACAGCTCATGCAGTCCCGGCAGCAGAAGGGTTATGACGTGATCGAGGAACGGGCTGAGGCAATCCGCATTGCCATCAGCGGCGCGCAGGCGGGAGACGTGGTGTTGATCAGCGGCAAGGGGCATGAGAGTTATCAGATCATCGGCAGCCGGAAGTTATTTTTTGACGATCGCCAGCAGGCAAAAGCACAGCTAAACATTGCCAGACAGGCAGCTTAAGGGAAAAGGAGAAAGGGAATGGAACTTGGACGAAGCACAGAAAAAGAGTTCTGCCGACTTGCAGCCGGACCCGGGAAGACTGATTTCGGCTATGGATTCAATACGGTGCAGGATCCTGTCTGGACCTTGAGCCAGGTGCTGCTGGCAACAGGAGGGCGTTTTGTCTCCGGGGCGCCGGGGGCGAATTTTCGCGCCATCTCAACGGATACAAGGACCCTGCAGCCGGGGGATCTCTTTGTTGCCCTGCCCGGTGAGCATTTTGACGGGCGGCATTTTGTCAAGGAGGCGGTAGGCAAGGGGGCTGCCGGCGTCATCGTCGCAGGCATGGTGGAAGAAAAACTGCCCGTGCCTGTCATTTTAGTCGCCGACCCGCTGGAGGCCCTGGGAGATCTTGCCGCCTATCGCCGGTCTTCCATGCCCAATCTGCAGGTCATCGCCATTACCGGCAGCTCCGGCAAGACAACGGTCAAGGAGATGTGCGCCGCTATCCTGAAAGAGGAATACAACGTCTTGAAAACGGAAGGCAACTTAAATAACCTGATCGGTTTGCCGCTGACCCTGCTGCGGGTGGATGCCTGCCATGATGTGGCGGTGCTGGAAATGGGCATGAACCGGCCCGGCGAAATCGCCCGCATGACCGAAATCGCCGATCCCGACATTGCCTGCATCGTCAATATCCAGGGCGCCCATCTTGCCGGGCTGCATTCCATCGACGGGGTGGCCAGGGCCAAAGGCGAGCTGTTCCGGGGCGGAAAATCCTGGGCCAAATTCTGCGTTAACATCGATGACAAGCGGGTAAGGGCACTTGCCCGCAACTGCAGTCAGGAACAGATTACTTTCGGCCGGGGCCGCAATGCTTACGTGCGGGCAACCCATGTGCGGAATCTGGGCGAGGAAGGAATGCTTTTCACCCTGAATATCGGCAGCGAAAAGGTGAGAATCGGCATTCACAGCCTCGGCGAACATAATGTCGGCAATGCGCTGGCCGCCGCCGCCATGGCGCACGCCGCCGGGGTAAAGGTGGAACAGATCGCCGGCGGGCTGAGGAATTTCACCCCGTATGATAAAAGGCTGCAGATTGAAACAATCGGCGGGCTGAAGGTCATCAATGACTGCTACAACGCCAACCCGGCATCCATGCTGGCAGCCCTTGAGACGGTGCGGGCCATGAAGAAAAACAAAAAAACGGTGGCCATCCTGGGCGACATGCTCGAACTGGGGGAGACAAGCGAGTCAGCCCATCGACGGCTGGGTGAAACAGCGGCCTGCAAGGCCTTTGATTATCTTTTTGCCTGCGGCCAGTTTGCCAGAAAGGTGGTCGAAGGGGCGCTTGACGCCCGCATGACGATGAAACAGGCAAAACAGATGGAGAGCAAAGAGGATATTGTCGAGGCCATTGTCAAACTGATCGCCCTTGGTGAGCTGAAAAGCGGAGATCTGGTGCTGGTGAAAGGGTCACGCGGCATGCGCATGGAAACAGTAATTGAGCAGTTCAAAAACAGGCTGTAGGCGGGGCAATGCTTTATCATCTTCTCTATCCGCTCCATAACCTGTTCGGGGGCTTCAATGTCTTCCGTTACATCACTTTTCGGTGTATCGGGGCCATCGTCACCGGCTTTCTGCTTGCGCTGGTAATAGGCCCGCATTTCATCAGACTGGTACAACGCATGCAGCTTGGGCAGGTGGTGCGGGAGGATGGGCCGGAAAGTCACTTCAGTAAAAGAGGTGTGCCGACCATGGGGGGGATGCTGATCATTGCCTCGGTGGTCATTTCAACCCTGCTGTGGGTTGATCTGACCAACCCGTTCGTCTGGCTGATCCTGGCCATCACCGTCTGGTTCGGGGCCATCGGCGGCATTGACGACTGGCGCAAAATCAAGAAGAAAAACTCCAAGGGATTGAGCGCCAAGGCAAAAATGGCGCTGCAGATCCTTGGTGTGGTTGTGGTCGGCGCTGTTTTGCTTAATCGGCCGGGTTTTGATACCTCGCTGAGTTTTCCGTTTTTAAAGGACGTGAAACCGGACCTGGGGGTTTTCTATATCGTTTTCATGGTGCTGGTGGTGGCCGGGGCCTCCAATGCGGTCAACCTGACGGACGGCCTGGATGGTCTGGCCATCGGGCCCACGGTGGTGACCAGCGGCGTTTATCTGCTGTTTGCCTATCTTGCCGGCCATGCCGGCCTTGCCGCGTATCTGCAGATACCCTTTGTCCCCGGCGCCGGGGAGGTGACGGTGTTCTGCGGGGCGCTGGCCGGGGCGAGTCTGGGATTTCTCTGGTTCAACGCCTACCCTGCCCAGGTGTTCATGGGGGATGTGGGTTCGCTGGCCATCGGCGGGGCCCTGGGGGTGGTGGCAGTCATCATCAAGCAGGAGATTCTGCTGGTGCTGGTCGGCGGCATTTTCGTCATGGAGGCCATCTCCGTGATCCTGCAGGTGGGTTATTTCAAGATTTCCGGGGGGAAGAGGATCTTTCTCATGGCCCCTTTTCATCATCATTTTGAAAAAAAGGGGTGGGTGGAGCCGAAAGTGGTTGTCCGCTTCTGGATCGTGTCCATCATTCTCGGCCTGATGGCGCTGGCCACCTTGAAACTGCGGTAATGACGGTATGGTTGGTTTAAAGGAATTCATAGCCTCACCAGGCTCCCGCAGGGTCCTTGTGGTCGGGTCGGGCAAATCGGGATTTGCCGCGCTGCAGTTCCTGCACCGGCTGGGCTGCCGGGTGGCGCTCAGTGAAAAGGCGGAAGAGTCGGCCCTTGACGGCAGGCTGCTGGAGTGGCTTAAGGAAAGGGAGGTCTACTTTGAGACGGGGGGACATCGCCGGGAAACATTCCTCGATGCCGATCTCATTGTAGTCAGCCCGGGTGTGCCGCTGGAAATAGAGGAGCTTGCGGCGGCCCGGCAGGCGGGTATTGAGATAGTTGGAGAGCTTGGGCTTGGTGCTGCTTATCTTCAGATACCAATTGTTGCAGTAACCGGCACGAACGGCAAAACCACAGTGACAAAGCTGATTGGCGAATTGCTGCAGGAAGCTGGGAGAAAGGTGTTTGTCGGTGGGAACATTGGGACACCGCTGATTGATTATCTGCTGGGGGAGCAGGATGCGGAAATAGCGGTTCTGGAGGTAAGCAGCTACCAGCTTGATACGGCGGGAGAATTCAGGCCGGACGTGGCGGTACTGTTAAATATCAGCCCGGATCATCTTGACCGGTATGCGTCCTATGATGACTATGCTGCGGCAAAAATGAAGATTTTTGCCTGTCAGCAGCCGGACGACCTGGCTGTCGTCAATGCCGACGATCAGGAGATCCTGCGCCGGGTGGAGGTTAAACCGCTGGCGGCGAAAACCCTGTGGTTCGGCAAAGAGATTGCCGGCAGGCCGGGGGCAGTGGTGGAAGCCGGGCATATTGTCCTGCGCGGGATGTTCTCCCATGAGGAAAAGTATGCCCTGCCGGAAGAACTGGTGGAATCGCCGAACCGGGAAAATGCCATGGCGGCTACCCTGGCAGTCCGGGTAATGGCCTGTCCGGACGAGGCGATCAACAGGGGGCTGGCAAAATTCCGGCGACCTCCCCACCGGCTTTTCCGGGTGACCGAGATCAACGGGGTGAGCTATTTTGACGATTCCAAGGCCACCAACGTCGGGGCGGTGCGGTCAGCGCTCGAAGGGATGACCCAGCCGGTGATTCTCATTGCCGGCGGCCGTGACAAAGGGGGCGACTACCTTTATCTGGAAGAAAGTGTACGGGCCAAGGTGAAAAAAATGGTACTGATCGGCGAGGCCAGAGAAAAAATGGCCAAAGCCTTTGAGGGGATAACCAGTATCGAGATGGCGGACAGTCTGGAGGAGGCGGTGCTCAAGGCGACCCGGTGCGCTGAACAGGGGGATGCGGTTCTGCTGTCTCCGGCCTGCGCCAGTTTTGACATGTTCAAGAGCTATGCCGAGCGGGGGGAACGTTTTCAAAGGGCTGTTTGGAGTCTGACGAACAAGTAACAGGTAAGGCGAAGGCGACCGGGAGAGCAGTTGACCTGCAGGGGCATATGCGACCCGGGGAGCTGAATTGAAAAAGATAAACGAATAACTGAGAAAGAGAAAATGGAAAAAGTATGTTGCCGGTGCAAGCGAAACGAACAGGCAGGGCGGTGGGTCCCCCTGAAGGATGAGGACAGAAGTACTTTTTCATACGGTTTTTGTCCGAACTGTTATCAGCTGACTTTGGCTGAGATTAAAATGGCGTCATCAAAGTACAGATACCGGAAGGCGCCGGAAATGACGGTTTAAACCGTCAGCATTATGGGAAACAAGGAAATCAGATTGATTGTCAGCGGAGGCGGCACGGGCGGGCACCTTTTCCCCGGAATTGCAGTGGCTGAGGCGGTGCTGGATCGTCATCCGGCCGGCCAGGTGCTTTTTGTCGGCACCGGGCGACAGACCGATGCGCGGGTGCTGGCCAACAGAAAATTTCAGACCACAACCATCAGCTGCCGGGGGCTCAAGGGGAAAAGCGTGCTGCAGCGATTGACCGCCCTGCTGCAGCTGCCCCTGTCCACCCTCTCCGCCATGCGGCTGATGAGAAGGTTCAGGCCGCAGCTGGTCCTCGGGGTGGGCGGCTATGTCACCGGGCCGGTGCTTCTTGCGGCAAAAATGATGGGTGTCGCCACCTGCATCCATGAGCAGAATTCAGTGCCGGGCATGGCCAACCGCAAGCTGGGCAGATTGGTTGACCGGATATTTCTCTCCATACCCGGCAGTGAGCGATATTTTGCCGAAGGGAAATGGGTGCTGACCGGCAATCCGCTGCGCCGGGAACTGATGGAGGCGGCGGCAGGGAAAAGAGAAAAGAAAGATGGCCTGACCCTGCTTGTGCTCGGCGGCAGTCTCGGGGCGCACCGGGTGAATGTCTTAATTGCCGGCGCCATGGAAATACTGAAAAACACGGTGGCGCAACTGCAGGTCATTCACCAGACCGGCAGGGATGATGAGCAGATGGTGGCGGGCAGGTATAAAGAGCTGGGCATAAAAGCCGAAGTGGCGGCATTTTTCAGCAATATGGCCGGGCTTTACAGCCGGGCGGACCTGGTTGTATCCCGGGCGGGCGCCACAACCCTGGCTGAGATAACGGCCTTTGGCCTGCCCATGATTCTGATCCCGTATCCCTTTGCCGCCGATGACCATCAGCGCAAAAACGGAGAATATCTGGTGCAGGGCGGCGCAGCGCTCATGTTCACCCAGGATGCGCTGACGGAGCAAGGGCTTGCTGAACAGATCAGCGGGCTGCTGGCGGATGAAAAGCGGCGGATACAGATGGGGCAGGCGGCCAGGCGATTGGCCAGACCCGATGCCACCGAGGCTATTGTCAAACAGTGTGAGCAGCTGATGTTCGCCTGACAGGCGTTGCAGGGGCGCGGACCCGATAAAACGAGTTATAACCAAACAGAAAAAGACGACATTGTATAAGAAAACAAAACATATTCATTTTGTCGGGATCGGCGGCATCGGCATGAGCGGTATCGCTGAACTGCTGCTCAATCTGGGCTACAGCGTCAGCGGTTCCGACCTCAAGCAGAGCGATATCACCAGACGGCTGCAGGAGCTGGGCGGCAAGATTTATCAGGGGCATAACGGGGCATGGGTAGGCAATGCGGATGTGGTGGTCATCTCCTCGGCGGTCAAGGAGAACAACCCCGAGGTGCTTGCCGCACGGGAAGCCTTTATCCCGGTCATTCCCAGGGCTGAGATGCTGGCGGAACTCATGCGTCTGAAAAAATACGGCATCGCCGTGGCCGGCAGTCACGGCAAGACCTCGACCACCTCGCTGGTGGGCTGGCTGCTGGCCGAGGCCGGACTTGATCCCACCGTGGTGATCGGCGGCAAGGTCAACAGCCTGGGCACCAATGCCAAACTGGGCGAAGGGGAGTTTCTGGTGGCTGAGGCGGATGAGAGTGACGGTTCCTTTCTCCAGCTTTCCCCGGTGATTGAGGTGGTGACCAATATTGATCTGGAACATCTGGACTACTACCGGGATATCGACGAGATCAAGGAGGTATTCCTGCAGTTTATCAACAAGATACCATTTTACGGCGCCGCCGTGCTCTGTCTTGATGATGACAATATCGCCTCCCTGCTGCCGCGTATCAAAAAAAGGGTGATAACCTATGGGCTGGCAACCCAGGCGGATATCAGCGGACGGCAGTTGAAAGCAGAGGGCCTGACCACCAGCTTTGAGGTTTGCCGGGGTGCCGAGGTGCTTGGCGAGATCATGATTAATTCCCCCGGCCGGCATAACGTGCTGAACAGTCTCGCTGCCGTGGCCGTGGGGCTGGAGCTTGAGATCCCGTTTGCCAAAATTACCGCAGCCCTGACCTCATTTACCGGGGTGCAGAGACGTCTGCAGATCAAAGGTGAAGAGCGGGGGGTCACGGTGATCGATGACTATGGCCATCATCCCACGGAAATCAAGGCAACGCTTGCGGCCATCAGAAGCGCCTGGCCGAGCCGCCGCCTGCTGGTCATGTTCCAGCCGCACCGCTACACCCGCACCCAGGGGCTGTTCAAGGAGTTCTGCACCGCCTTTCATGATGCGGATATTCTCATCCTGACCGAGATCTATCCGGCAAGCGAAAGCCCGATCGAAGGAGTGACGGCGGAAAATCTCATGACCGGCATCAAGGAACATGGCCAGCGCCAGGTGTATCTTACCGCAGGCGTTGATGACCTGGCGGGTTTGGTGCATCCCATGCTGGAGGATGGGGACATTGTGCTGACCCTGGGGGCCGGCGATATTCTGCGGGCCGGTGAGCAGATTTTATCCGCTTTGGGGAGCGTGGCGAAATGACCATTTCGTTACGGTCCTTGATGCCGGTCACCGTATTGGGATGTGACGGTTATTTTTTTACAACGGCGTAGCTTGACCATGGAGAGTGGAGGTATGTATGGAGCTGCTGCGTATACCGGAAAATGGGACGGGATGATGTCTCCGCTGGGTGGCTCGGGCACGCAACTGCCTGAATGGGCGTCTGCATTGCAGAAGGCCATGGCTGGTCACCGCAGGGAAGATATTGTCTGGCATGGCTCCATGGCCCGCTATACCACCTTCAAGGTGGGAGGCAAAGCCGAGGCCATCGTTTTTCCCAGGGACCGTGATGCGCTGTCCCGCGTGGTCCGCAGCCTGCACGATGCAGCGGTGCCCTGGGTCATTCTCGGCCGGGGCAGCAATGTGGTGATTGCCGATGCAGGGCTGAAAGGGGCGGTGATTATTTTAGGCCGTGATTTCGCAGATATCGAGATGATGGAGGAGGGGGCGGCCGGTGTGCTGGTCAGGGTCGAGGCCGGCTGCAGTCTGGCAAAGCTGGTCGCCTGGGCGGTGGAACAGGGACTGGCCGGGCTGGAATTTGCGGCAGGCATCCCCGGCAGTGTCGGCGGGGCGATTGTAATGAATGCCGGGGCCTGGCAGCGTGAGATGAAAGATGTGCTGGTCCGGGTCAGCATCATGGACAGCAGAGGTGACATCGACAGCAGGCAGGTTGAGGCAATGCAATTTGCCTACCGGACCTGGGGGGAGATGAAGGGGAGAATAGCCCTGGAGGGCATTTTCCGGTTGCAGAAAGACAATCCGGCAATGCTCAGGAAAAAATGCCGGGAATACCGGCAGCGCCGCAAAATTCTGCAGCCGCAGAATATGGCCAGTGGGGGCTCTTTTTTCAAGAACCCGCACGGGGGCAGAACGGCCGGGCAGCTGATTGATCAAGCGGGGTTGAAGGGATGCACGGTGGGCGGGGCCATGGTGTCTCCGGTGCACGCCAATTTTATCGTGAATACCGGCAGGGCCACGGCCCGGGACATCATTGCGCTGATGCGGATTGTGCAGGATACCGTTAACGACAAATACGGCATCGCACTGGAGCCTGAAGTGAAGATTCTGGGCTTTGAATGAAAAGAAAGAAGAAGGGATTAAAGGTCTACCGGGCCAGTAATCACAGCTGGTTCGGTGACCAGTTGCTGAAGGTGATCAGCATCGCCTTTGCGGTCATTATCGCAGGCGGCATTATCTGCGTCATCGCCTATCAGGGACTGAGCCGGGCGGTCTTTTTTCAGGTTGAAGCGGTTGACATCAAGGGCTGTGCCAGGACAACGCCCACGGAGATCCTTTCCTGGAGCGGGCTTGATGTGAAAACCAATCTGTGGGCGGTGCGCATCGGGCGGATTCGCAAGAAACTGGAAAACCAGAACTGGATCGCCACCGCAGAGGTGAAAAGGAACTGGCCGAACAAGCTGGCCATTGTCGTCCGGGAGCGCAAGCCCATAGCTCTGGTGAGCATGAAGTCCGGGCTCTACTATGTTGATGGCGCGGGCGTTGTCTTTGCGGAGGTGCTGCCGGTGGATGACCGGGATTACCCCGTCATTACAGGCCTGGATGCTGAGAATGTGAAGGCGGGAAATGCAGAGCAATGGTTGACGATGGCCCTCGATTTTATCGGCTATGCGGAAAGAGGAACGGCGGTCCTGCCGAAACAGAATATTTCGGAAATTCATCTGGCCCCGGCGGGCGATCTGGTTCTCTTTATGGTGGACCATGCCTTTCCGGTTTATCTGGGCCAGGGCAATATGAAGACAAACTATTACCGGTTGAGCACGGTACTTTCCTGGCTTTACCGCAAAGAGAAGTATGACCAGACCGCTGCCATTGATATGAATTACCTGGCCGGTGCGGAAATGGACGCGGCAAGCGGGGGAAAGGTGCTGGTTCGCATGAGTGATAATCAGGCGGTGCATTGAGGAAACGTATGGCTAATGTGGAAAGAGGCGAGTTGATTGTCGGCCTTGATATCGGCACGACGAAGATATGTGCCGTTGTGGGGGAGGTTGTCGAGAACCGGGTCGATATCATCGGCGTTGGGACCCACCCCTCCATCGGTCTGCGCAAAGGCGTGGTGGTCAATATTGAAAGCACGGTCAACTCCATTAAAAAGGCGGTTGCTGAAGCGGAAATGATGGCCGGCTGCAATATCAGCTCTGTTTATGTGGGAATAGCGGGCAGCCATGTCACCGGGCAGAACAGCGACGGGGTCATTGCCGTCAAGAACCGTGAGATCCGCCAGGAGGAAATCGACAGGGTGGTGGAGAATGCCAAGGCGATTCCCCTGGGGCAGGACCAGGAGGTGATCCATGTCATGCCGCAGGAGTTCAAGGTGGACGGGCAGGGCGGCATCCAGGACCCGCTGGGTATGACCGGCGTGCGTCTGGAGGCAAAGGTGCATATCGTCACCGGGTCGGTAACCGCTGTGCATAACATCATAAAGTGCTGCAACCGGGCCGGTCTGGAGGTGGATGACGTGGTGCTTGAGCCCATCGCCTCGGCGGAGGCGGTGCTCACCCCGGAAGAGCGGGAACTCGGGGTGGCCCTGATTGACATCGGCGGCGGCACATCGGATCTGGCTGTTTTTGCGGAGAATTGCATCCAGCGCACCTTTGTGCTGGGGATAGGCGGCAACAATCTGACCAATGATCTGTCAATCGGTCTGCGCACCCCGCTGAAGGCGGCGGAACGGCTCAAGGAAAAATACGGCTGCGCCATATCTTCCATGATCGATAAGGATCAGGCCATTGAGGTTCCCAGCGTCGGCGGGCGGAAATCCCGTAAACTGTCCCAGCGGGTCATGGGGGAAATCCTTGAACCGCGGGTGGAGGAGATGCTTACCCTGATCAATTACGAGTTGGTGAATTGCGGGGTGAAAAATCTGGTCAACGCCGGGGTGGTGATGACCGGGGGTACGTCGATGCTGGTCCATATCCTTGACCTGGCCGAGCAGATTTTTGATCTGCCGGTCCGTATCGGCTATCCGAGAAATATCGGCGGGGTGACGGATATTGTCAATACCCCGCAATGCGCCACCGGGGTCGGCCTGGTCATTTATGGCATGCGGTGCGAGTCGGATAGATACACCCGGGACCAGGGCGCCAAGGGGATCGGGGGGCTGGCCAAGAAAATTAAAGGGCTGTTTGGGAAATTAATGTAGAGTAATTGCGGGATTAGCTGTAAATTATAAGTTAGGATTTCTACGGGCGATGACGTTCGGTGAGGTTCATCAGGACAGGGGGGCTAGGTATGGAATTTCAAATGGCGGAAGACACATCAAGGGTAAAGATCAAGGTCTTCGGTATTGGCGGCGGCGGCGGAAACGCGGTAAATACCATGGTGGAAAGCAAACTCCAGGGAGTGGAATTCATTGCGGCCAATACTGATCTGCAGGTGCTGGAACATTCCAAGGCCGATGTCCGATTGCAGCTCGGCCCCACGGTGAGCAAAGGATTCGGCGCCGGCGCCAATCCTGAAAAAGGGCGTGAATCGGCTGAAGAAAGTATTGATGAAATCAGAAATTGCCTGAAAGGCAGCGACATGGTCTTCATTACCGCAGGCCTAGGCGGCGGCACCGGCACCGGCGCCGCACCGATCGTGGCCAGGGTGAGCAAGGAGCTGGGGGCGCTGACCGTGGCGGTGGTGACCAAGCCTTTTGTTTTCGAGGGCAAGGCCCGCATGAAAAATGCCGAGATCGGCTGGGAACAGCTCAAAAAGCATGTGGATACCATCATCACCATTCCCAATGACCGTATTCTCTCTCTTACCCAGAAAAAAACCCGCTTTCTCGATGGCATGAAAATGGCCGATAATGTGCTGGTGCAGGCGGTGAAAGGCATAACCGATCTGATTAACCTGCCGGGTTACATCAATCCGGACTTTGCCGATGTGTGCACGGTGATGAATGAAATGGGACCCGCCCTGATGGGCGCCGGAGTAAGCGTCGGGGAAAACAGGGCGGTGGAAGCGGTAAATATGGCCATAGCCAGCCCGTTGCTGCAGGATATCAGTATTGACGGGGCCAGGGGTGTGCTGGTCAACATCTCAGCCCGGGAGGACACCTTGACCATGGCCGAGGTGACCGAGGCCACCAGCAAGATTTACGAAGAGGTCCACGATGATGCCAATATAATCCTGGGGGTCATCTTTGATGATTCTCTTGGAGAGGAACTGCGGGTCACGGTTGTTGCTACCGGTATCCGGGTGGCGGAGGAGCTGGAGCCCCTGCCTGATAAGGTGACGCCTCTGCCGAAAAAGGCGGAGGCAAGAGCGGCCAGCGCCACCCTGCCCTTCAGCACGGAGCACAAAATACCCCATGTGGCAAACGGCGGCAGCTACCCTGAGCCCAGGCGCAAGTATACCACCGTCAATATTTTTGATGAAGATGTTCTGGACGAGCCGACCTTTATCCGGCGCAATGAGAATTGATGAGGTGATTGCGGATTTCGGAATACGGATTGGGGATTGAATGGGTCACGTCATTTCCCGCAAAAACTGAAGAATTACCGCAGAGCCGCAGAGCTGGCGAACTGTAAAAAATATTTCTCTGTGATCTCCGTTTGTTCTGTGGTAAAAATAATGGCATTACCGCGTCAACGGTGTGCTCAGCCAATCCGCATTCCGCATTCCCAAATCCGCAATCCTTAAGTATGGTAGTACGGTAGACTGGGGTGAGGAACGAACCCCAACAACATCATTCTCTCTCGCCATAGCCGCTTTTATCGTTGCCGCAGATTCCACCGCCCCAGTCGTGGTCCATCATCCCCGCCTCGATATACCGGTGGATGCTCGAATACGGCCAATCCGCCGCCCGGGTCACATGGCCGTGTTTCACCGGATTGCAATGGATGTAATCCACATGTCTCGCAAAATCCCCTTTGTCGCGGATGAGGTGTTCCCAATACCGGCATTGCCGGATGCCGTGTTCTCCTTTGCCCGCCCGGCTGGCGCTCCTGTGTTCCCCCCGGGGGATATGCCGCGAGAATCCCGTTTTGATGAGCATCCACCGTCCGGGGTTAGTCCGCGTCCCCTGGCGGCAGGGTCCACACCGCATGCCATTATATGTGTTTAACAATAACTTTTGGATTATACAAATCATTGCCGCTAGATACATGACATATATATTTACTATGTTTTACAAATCGTATTTTCATAAATTCATTTTTCAATTTAACTTCAACATATAATTTATATTTTTTAACTGAATCAACCAATTTGATTTGATCGAATAAGTACCAATAAAATAACCAAGCATCTCGCCCTTCAATAAATAATTTTTTTTCAATGTAATCTGGTAAAATTGGCAATTTAGACAATATCTACCTTTTAATAATAAATTTTGTTACCCCAATTTCCTTCTTCGTCAACCCACACGATTCATTAAATTTAAACATGTTTGATTCCAGATGTCCGGTCCAGTGCCTTGTTCCGGCGCAAGGTGCCGGGGGGCAAGGCACTGGACAAAGTCAGCACCGCGATTCCCGGCGACGCAGTCACCGGGAACGCCGCTTTTCAGCGGGCGCGGCTGTTTTCGCTCCGCTGCAAAAGCATGGTTAGCTCCTTATATATGCGACGTCCAATTCTGTCGCTGCTTTATGGAGACGACGATCAAAAGTCCAAAGAACGACATTGCCTATAATTGCGGAAGCTAATAAATGAATATCAACGTATCCAAGGCCGCGCCCCATTAGTGAGTTATTTTCGATAAATTCCAAGATTTCTGGTGTCTCAGCAACAGGTGACGTAGGAAGTGCCTGGAGAAGCTCCAGAATTTCCGCTCTATTGACTAAGTTACCACAGGCTAATTCTCCGACAATAAACGGATGGCATGCAACAAAGCCAATATTCAGATGAGAAATAAGTTCAGCATCAGATTCTCTGAAATGTTTGATCCAAACATTTGTGTCAGCAAGAATCATTTATAGCTCCGATCTTCGTCGCCTTGGCATCCGGATTTTTTTCTCGCTTCCTCCAAGTGCAGCCAAACGCTTACTACTCTCGAGGCTAATCAGTGTCTCAAGCCCCTTGCGGACAAGTGCTGTTTTTTCGTTTATTCCTGTAAGTTTTGATGCTCTTTCAACAAGAGCGTCTTCGATATTTAACGTTGTTCGCATTTCCGGTTCCTCTATGTATGCATTAATTATACATACCAATATGGATTATAAATATAGATTTTGCAAGAAATTTTGAGGGGGTTCGGCAGGCTCAGCGGCTGGCTGGCCAAAAGTCTTGCTCATATGGCCGCCGCGCTTTTTCCAGTCCGCTGAAGTGACAGGTTATGGCACGCTGTCTATTAATTCATCGTGCCGTACAGTGGGGGGTGATAAGCAGAAACCTGATACTATCGCCTTTTATGACCCATTGGCAATATTAACCGTCTCGGCAAAACCGCAGGTTGACCTTCCTGAAAATCCTGCCAAGCCGGGGAAATAAATATTTCGCTGTGAACTCCGTGTTGCCTGTGGTACATTTAACGGCATTGCCACGTCAACGGGGTGGGCGGCCAATCCGCATTCCGCATTCCCAAATCCGCAATCCTTAAGGGCCGATAAGACCAATTAAACAGATACGATCAGCAAGACCAGTCGAAACGGGGGCCATCAGGAAAAAATGGACAGGCAAGCTCCCTGTTGCCCTGCTTTTTCCTAATGTGTACCGTATCGGCATGTCAAATCTTGGTATGCAGCTTGTCTATGGGCTGGTCAATGCGCATCCTGACTTTGTTTGCGAACGGGTTTTTCTGCCGGACTCGCCATCCCCGCCCCGCTCTGTAGAATCCTCCCGCCCCCTGACCGATTTCCCGATTCTGCTCTGCACCGTGAGTTTTGAACAGGACTATGTCAATCTGCTCAATCTGCTGATCAGCGGCGGTATCGAACCGTTTGCCGGCAAACGCGGCCAGGGGGACCGTATTGCCCCCGGCACACCGCTGGTTGTTGGCGGCGGGGTGGCGACCTTTATCAATCCGGAACCGCTGGCTCTCTTTTTCGACATGCTTCTGGTCGGTGATGCCGAGCCGGGCCTGCCGGATTTCCTGGGCCGGCTGCTGCAGCATGGCAGCGAGGGGTTCCCCTCGCGGGACAAGCTGCTCCTGGACATGGCCTTCAATCAGCAGGGATGCTATGTGCCTGGTTTTTATGAGATGGAATACCATGGCAGCAGGCTTGCGGCAATCAACCGCCGCTGCGATGTGCCCTTTCCGGTGAAAAAAACGACCATGACCGGCCCGGTGGTTGCCGGCCATTCGCAGCTGCTGACAACCGACACCGAATTCAGCGATCTCTTTCTCACCGAACTTGGCCGGGGCTGCAGCCGGGGTTGCCGCTTCTGTGCCGCAGGTTTTGTCTACCGGCCGCCGCGTCTCTGGCCGGCTGCGGCGATTATCAGGGCCCTGGATGAAAAGGCGGAGGAAACAAAGCGGGTGGGTCTGCTGGGTATGGAGATGGCAAGGGCTGATGACCTGGCCCGTATCGCCGAGGTGCTGATGGCATCGTCCTGTCAGCTTTCCTTCTCATCCCTGCGGGCCGATGCCATCAGTCCCGAGCTGCTCAGGCTATTAGGCGCCAGCGGGCTGAAAACGGCGGCCATAGCCCCTGACGGAGGTTCCGAGCGGCTGCGCCGGGTGATCAATAAGGGGATTACCGAGGAGGAGTTGCTGTGGGCCGCGCAGGAACTCGTCAAGGCAGGGGTGACAAATCTGAAACTCTATTTTATGATTGGTCTGCCCACGGAAACAGATGAGGATCTGCAGGAGCTTGCCGCACTGACCTTCAGGATCAGAGAAACCATCGGCGCGGTGGGCCGGGCGCGGGGCAGGCTGCCGATGCTTACGGTAAGCCTCAACTCCTTTGTGCCCAAGGCCTGGACACCCTTTCAGTTCTGTGCCTTTGCCGGGGTGCCGGAACTGAAGGAAAAAATAAAATTTCTGCGTAAACAGTTTGCCGGTCAGGCCAATATCCGCATGAATGTGGATAATCCTGATAATGCCTTTTTTCAGGCGGTTCTTGCCAGGGGGGACAGAAGGGTGGGAGAAATGCTTTTTCATTTGGCGTCATCGCCGGGTAACTGGCGTCAGCTTTTCCGCAAACATGACCTGCAGCCTGAACAGTACACCCGGGAGCGCGAAAGAGATGAGATTTTCCCATGGGAGGTGATCGATCACGGTATCAGGCGTGATTATCTGTGGGCCGAATACCGGCGGGCGCTGGCCGGCAAAAGAACACCTGCCTGCGATACAGCGAGATGCCGGCGCTGCGGAGTGTGCGATGGGAGATAATGCGGCCTCTGACATGGTCAGCGCCAAGCCTTTCCGGCTGGTTAAATTCTTTTCCTTCACCAGTCTGGCGGTCATCCTGATCACCTCGTTGGTGCTGTCGCTGGTTATTTCCAACTATACGAAAAATGTTCTGCTTGAGCGCAGTGAGGCCTATAATCTGGTGCTGGCGGAAAATGTCAGCCACCAGATATTCCAGCAGTTTGTTCTGCCCCTTGCCCTGCAGAACAGGCAGATAGCGGTGGAGGACCCCAGGCAGTTCAGGCAGCTTGATAAGGTTGTCCGCACCGCCACCCACGGCATGAACGTGCATTCCGTTACCATCTTTTCCAAGAAGGAAAACCAGGTGTCCTACAGCACCATCAGTGAGCTGGTCGGCAAGGAAAATCTGGGCAAGGAGGAGTATGAAAGAGCACTGGTGGGTGAAAACGTATCGGTGCTGCGTATCAACGGCACCCTGCTGAATTTTCTGCCCGGACGGGAGAGGATCACCTGCCAGCTGCGGACCTTCATCCCGCTGCGCAAGGAAAAACCATTCAGCCCAACCCGGGATGTCATGGGGGTTATTGAAATTGTCCAAGACCTGACCGAAGACCTTGATGCCCTTGTCAGGCTGCAGTTATGGATTATTTTTACCTCTCTCGTCATCATGGGCGGCCTTTTCCTGGCCCTGCGCTTCATTGTTGCCAGGGCGGACCGGATTATCGAGGCCAGAACGGAAGAAAGAAGAAGGCTTGAGGTAAAGCTTAATCAGTCTGAAAGACTGGCCTCACTGGGGAAAATGGTGGCGTCGGTTTCTCATGAGATTAAAAATCCCCTGGGGATTATCAGGAGTACCGCGGAGATACTGGGTAAACGACTCGGCAAGATCGCCCCTGAAAACAGCCATCTGGCAAAAATCATTGTCGATGAGACAACCCGGCTTGACGGCATTGTCCGTGAATTTCTTGATTTTGCCCGGCCCCAGCAACCCAGGCTGCAGCCTATCATGGTCAACGATGTGCTGACCAAAGTCATTGATTTCATGGCCCCTGAATTTGACAGGCGCATGATCAAGGTGCAACGCAATCTTGATCAGTCACTGCCGAAAATTCAGGGGGATTTTGATCAGCTTTACCAGGCCTGCATGAACATCCTGGTCAATGCCATGCAGGCCATTGAAAATGGAGGAAGCATTTTTGTCACCACCGGTCTGGCAATTGATCAGAAAAAGGTATTTCTGTCCATTGCCGATACCGGCAGCGGCATGTCGGAGGAGATGCTCGCCCAGATATTTCAACCATTTGTCACCAGCAAGAACCGGGGGACCGGACTGGGGCTGGCGATCGTCAAGAATGTCATTGACAGCCATCACGGGGTCATTTCCGTGGTCAGTAAAGAAGGGGAAGGGGCTGAATTCATCATAGAATTTCCCCTGTAACCAAAGGAAAATAAAGGAGGGCAGATGCCTGCGCAAGATCTGGCTGAATTTGTCAGTCGTAATCGGGACAAGGTTGCCGCACTTTTTGAGCGATATAAAAACAGCGGGAAAAATCTTTTTCTCCGTTCAGACCTGTGGGATGAATACAAGATTTACTGCATGGAATGCGGGGGTGGTGCGGGCGGGCTGCTTGAATCACCACTGGGTCAGGCCATTTCAAAGTGCCAGGAGGCTACCCTGGTATATCCCTGGTTTTGCCTTGAGGTCCGGCCCAGGGTCGCCCATTGGCATTATTTCCGTTTTCACCTTGAATCACTCGATGTTGAGGAAATTCCCGTCACCGAATTCCTGAAAATCAAGGAGAACATCGTCGGCATAAAGAGCGGCGACTGGGACCTGGAGATTGATCTCGGCCCTTTTGAACGTCATTTCCCCAAGATGACCCAGACCCGTTCCATCGGCCGCGGGGTTGAATATCTCAACCGCCGACTGAGCGGCAGGCTCTCCCATGATCTGGCCAAAGGGGATGAGCTGCTTCTCTCCTTTCTGCGCCTGCACGGCTATCGCGGCATTCCCTTTATGATCAGCAAGGAGATCACCACGGTTTCTGTTCTGCAGCAGTCCTTGCGCAAAGGGATGGAACTGCTGGGCGGCTATGCCGGTGAGGTGGAGTGGTCAGCGGTTGCCGACAAGTTGCGCGTGCTCGGTTTTCAGCCGGGCTGGGGCAGGAGGGTGAAAAGAATCGCCGAGAATTTCAGTCTGTTGGCTGATATTCTCGAAGCACCGGACTACGGGGCACTGGAGAAATTTCTCAGCCGTATTCCCATGATTTTTAATATCGTCATCCTTTCCCCCCATGGTTATTTCGGCCAGGAGAATGTTCTCGGCCTGCCTGACACAGGCGGGCAGGTGGTCTATATTCTGGACCAGGTCCGCGCCCTGGAGCAGGAGATGCGAAACCGTGTCCATGAACAGGGGCTTGATATTGTTCCGCGGATACTGATCTTGACCCGGCTCATCCCCGAGGCAGGGGAGACCACCTGCAATCAGCGCCTGGAACAGGTGCACGGCACGGAAAACGTACAGATCCTGCGGGTGCCTTTCCGCAGGGCCGGGGGGGAGGTGGTCCCCCACTGGATATCACGTTTTGAGATATGGCCTTATCTCGAACGGTACGCCAGTGATGTGAAGGAGGAAATGATGGCTGAGCTGGGCTGCCGCCCGGACCTCATCATCGGCAACTATTCGGACGGCAACCTGGTGGCCTGTCTTCTTTCCCGGAAGCTCGGCGTCACCCAATGCAATATTGCCCATGCCCTGGAAAAGACCAAGTATCTCTTTTCCGCCCTCTACTGGCGGGAGATGGAGGACAAGTATCATTTTTCCTGTCAGTTCACCGCCGACCTCATCGGCATGAACACTGCTGATTTCATCATCACCAGCACCTATCAGGAAATTGCCGGCAGCGAATCCATTGTCGGCCAGTATGAGAGTTATGCATCCTTCACCATGCCGGGCCTTTTCAGGGTGATCAACGGCATCGATGTCTTTGACCCCAAATTCAACATCGTTTCTCCCGGGGCGGACGAAAATATCTATTTCCCCTATTTCGAGAAGCGGAAAAGGTTGACCGGGCTGCATGAAGAAATAGAGGAACTGGTCTTCGGCCGCAGTGCCGGCGGGGACCGGCGGGGAGTGTTGGCCGACCCGAATAAGCCGCTGCTGTTCACCATGGCCCGGCTGGACAAGATAAAGAACCTGACCGGCCTGGTTGACTGGTACGGCGGCAGTGAAAGTCTGCGCAACCAGGTGAATCTGCTGGTGATCGGCGGCGCGGTGGACCCCGGCCGGTCCTCTGACGGTGAGGAGAGGGAGCAGATCCATCTCATGCATGAACTGATGGACCGCCATGGGCTCGATGAGCAGGTACGCTGGCTGGGCCTGCGCCTTGATAAGAAGTTGGCCGGGGAGCTTTACCGCTGTATCGCGGACCGGCGTGGCGCTTTTGTTCAGCCGGCATTCTTTGAGGCCTTCGGACTGACGGTGATTGAGGCCATGGGTTCCGGCCTGCCGACCTTTGCCACCCGTTACGGCGGACCGCTGGAGATCATTGAACAGGGCGTTTCGGGCTTCCATATTGATCCCAATCATGGCGAGCTGGCGGCGGGCATCATGGCGGATTTTTTCGGCAGATGCGCAGTCGAGCCGGACTACTGGCAGCAGCTTTCCCAAGGGGCGCTTGCGCGGGTGGAGAAAAAATACACCTGGAAACTCTATGCCGGCCGGCTTGTTTCCCTTTCCTGCGTCTACGGTTTCTGGAAATTCGCCACCAATCTGGAACGCCAGGAAACCGGCCGCTATCTGGAGATGTTCTACAACCTGCAGTTTAAAAAACTGGCGGCAACAGTGGAGGGCGGGTGAAGCCGGTTCAGCGGACCCTTGGGCGCAGAGAGCAGGTTGCCGTTACTCAAAGATCATTGCGTTCCAGATAAGGGCAAGGTTTTTCCGGAGGAAAGCTGCGGCACTGATCCGGCCGGGCCGGGTATACCGTGCAACGCTCGATGGTGTTGCCCTGCACAAAAAAAATACATGAACTGTCTTCCCTCACCCGGAGAGAATAGCGGTTTGCCATGTATTTTCTGCGGACATCAGCGTCACTTGTCCCGAAAAAGCGGGCAAGCCGGTTGATATCCTCGGCTGTAATCAGCAGGACGGCGCCGGCCGTTTTGTAGCAACAGTATGCCGGACAGCCATGGCAGAAATTCATTTCCGTGCCTTTATTGAGTTTGCTGTTCCTGCTCGATCCTTGCTTGCCGAAAGCCGCAACTCAGAGAAATTTATAATGAATCAACCCGTCGATGATGCCGCCTGCATGGTTGTGCCTGCTGAAAAAAATGCCCCGTTTCCCTTTCAGGTGGTCCAGTTCCTTGCTGTGGTTGCCCACCACCAGGCCGCGGCATTTGCTGCGCAGCATGTCCTCGTCATTGCCTGAGTCGCCGGCCACCATGACGTTTTCTGCGGCGATTTCCCATTTGTATTTGATATAGCTGATCGCCTTGCCCTTGGCGGCCCGGTGGGGAAGAATATCAAGAAACTGCCCGTGGGAGTATATGACCTTGCAGCGCAGTCTGGCGTCCCGCAGGGTGCGGATGACCGTGTTCAGCAGTTCCTTGTCCTCCGGCATGAAGTAGCTGATCTTGAAGCGGCGCTGGCCTTCGGCTCCCTGGGAGGAGAGAAAATCAAGTCGTGAGAGTTCATTTTTGATCTCCTCGGGCCGCCAGCGGTGGTTGAGGTGCTGCTGCCAGCCTTTATCGATGCGCAGGTCAGGGCCGTAATAGATCTCCGTGCCCACTGAGCAGATCAGGATATCGGGGATGGGGATATTCTGTTCGGTCATGATATCAAGGGTCATATCCAGGCTGCGGCCGGTGGCCACGCCCCAGCCGATCTTGTCCCGGTTGTTGTGCAGCAGGTCAAGCAGGTCGGCAAGCCGTTCCCGGTCCCCGACCAGGGTATTGTCGATATCCGTAATCAGCATTTTTTTCAAGGGAGTCAGGCGGGCGCCGAAGGAAGATCTGTCAGTGGCAGCGAGAAGTTGGGATTTCCGGTGCTGAAATTTGTGCGGCAGCAGTTTTTTCATGCAGTCCACCGTGCGCTGGCAGTGCGATTCCCAGGCATAGTGGGTGCGGACACCGTTAATGCCGTTACGGGAGCATGATTCCCATTTCGTGTGATCAACCAGCAGTTCCCTGATGGCGGCACCGATTTTCTCGGAACTGGCAACATCCACCAGGATGCCGTTGCGGCAGTTGGCCACGATGTCAACAGGACCCCCGTCATTGGTGGCGATAATGGGCACCCCGCAGGCGGAAGCCTCGATGATGGTGAGGCCGAAAGGTTCCACCAGCGCGGGATTGACAAAAACACCGCCGCTGTCGGCGCACAGCCGGTAGAGTTCAGGAACTTCGGTGGCGAAATCATGTTTTTTCGGGATGGCCAGTTTGCCGTACAGGTCGTAATAGTCCATTTTCAGCAGCATATCGGTGAGCACATTGCGTTCGTTGTCTTCCATTTCACTGATGTCCTTGCGAATCCCGGCAAAAATAGCCAGGTTGGCCATGGCGCGGAGATCGTTGTCCGTGCCGTATGCCTCGATCAGGCCGGAGATGTTTTTGCGCTGGTCCGGCCGGCAGAGGGCAAGAATGAATGGTTTGGCCGGGTTGGCCCAGAATCGCTGCAGTTCCCGCTGCAGGGTTACTCTGATCTGCCTGGACGGTTCCTGATTCTCCTGGGGGGCGAGCTGGCTGTGGTAATAGGGGTAAAAGGTTTCCAGGTCTATGCCGGGAGGAATGACGGTGAATTGCTGCAGGGCTGCATTGTCATATAGGCCGTACTGTTTTTCGATTTCCTGGCTGGTGCTGGTAATGATCAGATTCGCCTTTTTGATTATGTCCTCTTCGATGCTGATGCGGTAATCGATCTTGTAGCGTTTGTTGATCTCAGCGGCGGACAGGCCGCTGGCCAGCAGCTTGGCCTTTTTGTTGCGGCCCAGGGAGTGGCCGGTGAAGACGAAAGGGGCGTCAAAGGCGGCGGCCAGCTCCATGGCCACATAGCCCGCGTCCGCGTAATGGCCGTGAAAGATGTCCGGGATACGGCCTTGGGCCTTGATCAGTTTTAATGTCTTGTCTATGAATTCATCAAGATGGGGCCAGAGCAGTTCCTTGCGGATATATTTTCTGCCGCCGCACTGGATACGGATGATCCGGGCCTTTGCACTGATCTGCTCCACGGGATTGGAATAGATGGGGGAGAGGTCCTTGTCCTCGATGAGCCGGGTGACCAGGTCCACCTGGCCGACATCAGGGTGGGCTGCCATGGCGCGGGCCAGTTCCAGCACGTATTTTACCTGACCGCCGGTGTCAGCGTCATAGCCCAGCTCGGGGGATTCACCCCGGATAAGGCCATGGATGCTGAAAAGCTGTATGTATAGTCCTGGGTTGTTCATGGGATTCCTGCCAGCTGAGGTTGATAAATGCCGGGGCAAGAGAGGAAAACACCTGTTGCACCTCTCTGGGCGTTACGCAGCATGCCGGTTAAAAGACAAAATCCTGCATGGGTGGTGTGGCCCCCGGCAGGCCCGCCACATGGGAGCCCCGTTTGTTGGCCCTTGCCAGGCACTGCTCCCAGGGGCGCCTGTGGATGATCCCTTCAATCAAGGTGGCGAAAAATGCGTCGCCCGCGCCCACGGTGTCAGCCACCTGCACCGGAAAGCCGCCATGTTCGAATACGCCGTCTTTGGTGACAAGCAGGGCCCCGGCCGGCCCGCGGGTTACGGCAAGGCAGCGGAGCTGCCATCGGTTGCAGAGCCTGCCCGCCCTTTGCACCAGGGGGCCGCCGGCAACTCCTGACCAGTCGGCAACCTGCTGCAGTTCGTCATCGTTGAGTTTGACCACGTCCGCAGCGGCCAGGGAATCGAGCACCACTTCGGCCGGGGTAAAGGGGGGACGCAGGTTGACATCGTAAAAGAGCAGATCGGCTTTGTCCCACAGGGCGCGGATGGCCTTGCGGCTTGGCGCAAATCGCTGGGCCAGGCTGCCGAAAACCAGATGAAACGGCTGGCGGGCGTTGCGTAAAAAGGACTCCGTTTCAATGGCATCCCACGCCGCCGGTGCAACAATGTCAAAGGACGGCTCATTGTTTTTGTCGACGCTGACCACTACCCGGCCGGTGGGCAGTTCTTTGTCCCGCTGGATGTATTCAACCGAAAGGCCGATGTTGGCAATGTGCCGCAGGGTGAGATCCGACAGTTCATCGGTGCCGATCCGGCCGATCAGACGGACCTCAAGGCCGTATGAGGAGAGGTGGTAGGCGACATTTAACGGGGCTCCCCCCAGAAGTTTTTTGTCAGCTATGATATCCCAGACTATTTCACCAATGGATACAATCATTCTCTCTTACAGGTTCAGGGACAACTCCGGGGCCGTTGCGCAATCACCATGGCTTCTCTCACCCTTTCTTTACGGCCCATTATGCCGTGCATGGTGTTGCGGTGTTACAGTGTTTTCTACAACGGCTTTGTCGTCAGGGGATGGGGAGGCAACAATTGTTTCAGGATATACCAGTGGGACCGGTATGTCAACCTGTGGGGGCGGACCTGGGAGACAGAACCAGGGAAGGTTGGCGGGAAAATCAGTTTTTTCCCGGGGTGTAGCTGCTGTTTTTCAGGGCATGGATCAGGTCGGCCCGGTTGCGGATCGGTTGAGCAAATCGGGTTGTCACCAGGCCGAGTTCCTCCAGGCCGTGGGCGTCGGAGCCGCCGACCTGTTTGACGCCGTAGCGGTCTTGCCAGGTGCCGACGCAGTCGTTTTCGTGTTGGTGATTGCGACCGTTGATTCCCTCAACAATGCGGCATAAATCATGATCAATCAGGTATTCCCGGGTGGGGCGGTTGGCACGGAAGGGGTGAGCTGCCACGGCAACCCCGCAGGTCATTTCCACATGGCGCAGGAGCTCAGGGGCGGCAAGGCGAGGCTGCAGCTGTTCATAGGGGCCGAAGAGGAGAAAATCGCCTTCGCTGGTGGTATATTCCATACCGAAAATAACACAGAGGCCATTGTTCTGGATGCCTTCCTGCAGGTAATGGCGCACCTCCATGGTGTCGTGGTCGGTGATGCAGACCCCGTCCAGTCCCCGCTGCTTTGCCTGGGCGATGATATCATGCAAAGGCAATTGACTGCAGGGGGAGATGGTGCTATGTACGTGCAGATCAAATTTCATGCGAATTATAATGCCGGGGAATGGAGCGGATGTCCAATTGTTTGTTTTGATATCTCTTTATGCTGTTATTGGTATTTGCTATATTGATAATTAATGGCAGACACACGGCAGGGATAATGTTTATGATAAGGGTGGTCTCGCGAATCGCCCCTACCACGTCGATTGCAAATCTCATAAACATCTCATGGAGGGTGAAACAATGCCACGTTGCTGTATATTGGTCCTGCTGGACGGGCTGGGTGACCGGGCCTATGCGAGCCTGCAGGGCAAGACTCCATTACAGGCCGCCTCAACCCCTCATCTTGACCGGCTTGCCTCAGCGGGGTCAAACGGCCTGTTCCAGGCGATCCGTCCCGGGCTTGCCCTGCCCAGCGAAAATGCCCATTTCGCCATGTTCGGCTATGAGCAGGCAGAGTTTCCCGGCCGCGGCTATCTGGAGGCTGCGGGAGCAGGTCTTGCCCCGGGCCGGGAGGATGTGGCCCTGCTTGCCCATTTCGTTAATCTCAAAAGAGTGGGGAGAACCCTGCAGCTCGTCAAGCACCGGCCCAAGGCCGAAGCCGATGAACAGGAGATTCTTGCCCGGCTTGTGGCCTCTTATGCCAAAGGGGAAATTGCCATAGGGTATCACCGCACCAATGGCCTTGACGGCATTGTGACCATGAAGGGGCCTGTTTCTCCCGCCGTCACCGATTCGGACCCTCTTGAGACGGCAACCCCGCTGGTTGAAGTGGAGCCATGGGAGGAGGCCGACGGCGATGTTCAGGCCAGCAATACGGCCGCGGCCTTGAAAGCCTATCTGCTCTGGTGCCATGGACAACTGGCCGCTCATCCGGTGAATGCTCAAAGAAAAAAAAGGGGGGAGCCGGCAATTAACGGGCTCGTCACCCAGCGGGCCGGCAGGTGGCGGCAGGTGGATTCATTTCCGGAGCGCTGGGGCATGAAGGGGCTTTCCATCTCCTCCGGTCTCATGTACTGGGGGCTTGCCTCCTTCATCGGCATGGACCGGGAAAAGGTGTCTGATACCCAGGACCCCGGCCGGGATCTGGCAGAGCGGCTGCGGCTGGCCAGGAGCAGGGCGGCGGAGTACCAGTTCATTCATGTTCATTCCAAGGCACCTGATGTGGCAGGCCACAGCAAGGACCCCCGCAACAAGGTGGCGGCCATTGAATCCCTTGACCGGGGGCTGGGCCGGGTGATTGAAAAGCTGCTGGCTGATGATATTGTGCTGGTGGTCACCGCCGACCACTCAACCCCCAGCTCCGGGCCCCTGGTGCATTCCGGTGAGGCTGTTCCCTTTACGGTCGTGGGCCGGGGCATCCGTCGTGATAATGTTCACCTCTTTGATGAGGTCTGCTGTGCCGGTGGAGCACTGGGCATGCTGCGGGGGGCTGATCTGATGTATCTTGTCCTCAACTGGCTTGACCGGGCAAAACTGCAGGGACTGATGGATACACCCCGCAATCAGCCGTTCTGGCCCGGCAGCCGCAGGCCATTTCTGATAGAGTAAACGCTCCCACCGGCTATGGTATTCCGCTGGTTGCGCGGCAAGGCAGGGAGGCTTGGTAAAAACTGAAAATTTATCACCGGGAGTAGAGCTGACTGGCTGTAATAAAAATATTTATCTCAACTTTCTGACTTGATCTATTTTGACGAAATAACTGTATTTTTGTGACATGGTTGCTGCTCTGATCTCCGTCATGGGAATTCAGGAGGCAGGAGACGGAATTCAGAATGATTGATTTTATTACGTTTTATTCTGGCTCCTGACTCCTGGCTTCTGAATTCTCTGGAAACAAGCTGCGGGCTTCCCGAAAATATTTATTTAATTTCAACATGTTACCACAACTCCGAAAGTTGAAATATTTATCCGTGATCCCTGTGTGCTCAGGGGTGAAAAAAGACTTTTCGCGAGTTCATCCAATTATGACTGATATGGACCTCAACCTTTGGCCTGAAGAGAGAGCTCGATGCATAAAATCGGGGTGATTCACGGCCGTTTTCAGCTCCTGCACAATGACCACCTGAAGTATCTGTTGGCCGGCAAGGAGCGCTGCGAGCATCTGGTGGTCGGCATTACCAATCCGGACCCTACCCTGACCAGGCCGGATCCTGCTGACCCGGCGCGCAGCCGCGGGGAGACCAATCCCTTCACCTATTTTGAGCGCTACTGCATGGTAAGGGACGCCTTGGCCGATGAGGGGCTGCGCGATGAGATCTCCATCGTGCCCTTTCCCATCAATTTTCCCGAACTTTACCATTATTATCTGCCCATGCAGGCCACCTTTTTTTTGACCATTTACGACGAATGGGGGGAAAAGAAACTGCAGCTTTTTAATGCCATGGGGCTGGCCACGGAAATCCTGTGGCGCAGACCTCTCGGGCAGAAAGGTCTTTCGGCAACCGCCATCAGGCATAAGATACTGAGTGGTGAGCCATGGGAGGATCTGGTGCCTCCCGCGGTGGCGCGGCTGATAAAAAATGCCGTCAAGCGGCAGCGGCCGCAGGCGGCTGCCGGGCCGCAAGGAAAGCAGGCAGGCCCGTGAGTTGCGGGCAGCGCAAAAAAAAAGCCACGGAGTCTGACTCCGTGGCTTTGGTCTGTTGTTTCTAAGGGGGCGCCGTGTTATTTCATCGCATTTTTTTCCGCTAACATGCGGTCTCGCTCCGCCTTGAGTTCTTCATAGGTCCTGACCGCCTCCTCCTCTTTACTGCCCTGTTTCTTTTTCAATTCAGCGGCCTTGGCTTTGATTTTTTCCTCTTTGATTTTGAGGTCCCTGGTGCCGAAGAGGGAGGATGCCAGGTATTTATAGGAGAAGCGCAGCAGGGCGATATCGTCTTCTTTGATTTTGTCCAGGGTCTCCTGGTCAATCTCGTAAATGTCGAGGAAGGAACTGGTGAAAATAAATTCCCTGAATTTATCCAGGTCGGTGCTGACCATGAAGAACATTTTTTTCGCCTGCTCGCTGAGGGTCGCCTGGAAACCGAAAGACTTGCGGCGCATGACAATTTCAAGCCATTCCCTGTTCATCTCATCGCACAGGTCTACCCCCTGATCGGCCCGCCATTCACGGATGGTCCACGTTTTGTCCTCCTCGTGTCCCTTGCAGTGCGGTTCCTTGACCAGAAAGAAGAACTGCTCCGCATCAACCCCTTCCTGACCACCCTCATGAAAATTAGCCATGCCTACCGGATAATAGCGGCAGGCGGAAGGGCGTTCGGGATAAATGGTGCACCCTTCGTCTGTGACAAAAGGACAGCGGCCGTTTTCGTCAAGATGGATTTTAACGCCGGGCATATCGGTTTTTTCGATGAGCATCGGCGTGGTAAATCTGAGCAGGAACTCAGATGCCGGCAGGTTGAGATATCTGCGTAACCTTAAAATATCAAAGGGGGTGAGAATGATATCAATATTGCCGCAGCAGGCGGTGAAGCAGGAAACACCCGGATGACAGCGGAATTTTATTTTGCTGTCCAGGGTGAATTTTGTTGGAAGAACGTTGCTGGGATTTTTGTCATAACCGAACAGGCTTTTTTCTTTCTCTGCCATCAGATTTCCTCATTATTTTTAATATGCCGGGTAACAGTTGATGATCGCTGTTGCGTTGCTGAACTTAATCATCACGCGGAAGCTTGTCAAACGTAAAAAAAAAAAGGGGAAAATATGATGAAAAGTGATGTTTTCGGGAAACTTTTTTTCTTGACATTTGCATGATGAAAATTTATAGATCAAATGGTCAGAAAATGAGTGACCCCTCATTTTTTTGTCAGCAGCTCGATACTTCAAGCGCTAATAAACAAAGGAAAAACGATTTCGCATTTTGTGGAATCAAACTATTCAACCCAATTGAGGAGGTAATTTAATGCCAAGCTATGTAGATCCTTCCAAATGTGATGGTTGCAAGGGTGGCGACAAGACAGCATGTATGTACATCTGCCCCAACGACCTGATGGTTCTCAACAAAGAGGAAATGCGGGCCTACAATCAGGAGCCTGATGCATGCTGGGAATGCTATTCATGTGTAAAGATCTGTCCGCAGGGCGCGATCTTCGTACGTGGATATGATGACTTCGTACCGATGGGCGGCCAGGTTCATCCGATGAGAAGTTCCGACTCCATCATGTGGACCGTTAAATTCCGCAATGGCAACTTGAAACGCTTCAAATTCCCCATCCGGACAACCGCTGAAGGCGCAGCCAATGCCTATGTCGGACAGAAAGGCGCAAGCCTTGATGACGAGTGCCTGCTCCTCGAAGCCGATCTGCCCAAACCGACAAAACTCGCGAAGTAGTTAGTGTCTTTTACGGTTCATTCTTAACTTAAGAGAATATTTAAGGAGATATAATATGGCATTACCTAATAAACCACTTGGCGAACTTGCTGCCGTTGCGAATCCGGAAATCAAGGAGCATGAGTGTGATGTTCTGATCGTTGGTGGCGGTATGGCGGCCTGCGGCGCCGCTTTTGAGATCAAGAAATGGGCGCCGGATGACATGAAGATCATCCTGGTTGACAAAGCCTCCATGGAGCGTTCCGGTGCTGTTGCTCAGGGTCTGTCAGCTATCAACACATACATTGGCAGCAACCCGATTGAAAATTACGTAAAGATGGTACGTAACGACCTGATGGGCGTTATCCGTGAAGATTTGGTCTATGACCTCGGCCGTCACGTAGACGAGTCTGTAAAGCTGTTTGAGGAGTGGGGCCTGCCCATTTGGAAGAAAGATGCTGCCGGTGAGACCCTTGACGGTGCCCAGCCTGCCAAAACACTGCGCGAAGGCGGTGAGCCGGTTCGTACCGGTAAATGGCAGATCATGATCAACGGCGAGTCTTACAAGTGCATCGTGGCCGAGCCTGCCAAGACCGCCCTTGGCGAGGCAAACTGCCTTGAGCGTATTTTCATCGTCAAGATGCTGCTCGACAAGAACAAACCGAACCAGATTGCCGGTGCGGTTGGTTTCTCAACCCGTGAAAACACAGTACACGTATTCAAATGCAAAGCCGCTCTCGTAGCCTGCGGCGGTGCGGTAAACATATTCCGTCCCCGGTCAACCGGTGAAGGTAAAGGTCGCGCCTGGTACCCAGTATGGAACGCCGGTTCAACCTACACCATGTGTGCTCAGGTTGGCGCCACCCTGACCATGATGGAAAACCGCTTCACCCCTGCCCGTTTTAAAGACGGTTATGGCCCGGTTGGTGCATGGTTCCTGCTCTTCAAAGCCAAAGTACAGAACGGCCTTGGTGAGTTCTATGCCAACAGCCCGGCAGTTAAAGAAGAGCTCGAAAAATTCATGCCTTACGGAGCGTCCGCGGTTACCCCCACCTGTCTGCGTAACCACCTGATGCTGAACGAGCTGAAAGCCGGTCGCGGCCCGATCTACATGGCTACCGACGTGGCTCTGAATGCGTTCCTGGATGCAAAACGCGCAGCCGGTATGGATGAGAAGTCAGTTAAAAAATACTGGAAACACCTCGAGTCCGAGGCCTGGGAAGACTTCCTTGACATGTCAGTTGGTCAGGCTGGTCTGTGGGCCGGTATGAACATCGAGCCGGAAAAAACCGGTTCCGAGATTATGCCGACCGAGCCCTACATGCTGGGTTCACACTCCGGCTGCTGCGGTATCTGGACCTCCGGCCCGAACGAAGACTGGGTACCGAAAGTTGACGGTCCCCGTTCTCACCAGTACAAATGGGGCTACAACAGGATGACCACTGTTGACGGTCTCTTCACTGCTGGTGACGGTGTTGGTGCATCCGGCCATAAATTCTCTTCAGGTTCCCATGCAGAGGGCCGTATCGTTGCCAAGCAGATGGTTAAATTCTGCCGTGACAACGCCAGCTTCAAACCTGAACTGAAACAGACCGCTCAGGAACTGGCTGACGAGATCTACGCTCCGGTTAAACTGTATCTGCAGCATGTGGGCGCCACCACCGCTGCCAACGTTAACCCCAACTACTGCAAACCCGCCGGTATCATGATGAGACTCATGAAGGCTACCGACGAGTACGGCGGTGGTGTTGCTACCTATTACATGACCTCCGGCAAGCTGCTCAACATCTGCCTCGATCTTCTCAGAATGCTTCGTGAAGACGCCGCACTGATGGCAGCCGGTGACCTCCATGAGCTGATGCGCGCATGGGAAAACTACCACCGCATCTGGTGTGTAGAGGCTCATATCCGCCACATCGAGTTCCGTAAAGAGAGCCGCTACCCGGGCTTCTACTACAGGTCAGACTACCCGACCTGTGATGACGCGAACTGGAAGGTATTCGTCAACTCCACCTTTAATCCTGAGACCAAAGAATGGTCCTGCGAGAAGGTAAACTGCATCAACATCATTGAGACTGATCCCTGGATTTAATATCAGTAAATAGCTTTCAGTCTTGACACTATAAATCTCCAGGTACCTGCACAGGTGCCTGGAGATTTTAGTATGGAGGGATGAAAAAGAAGAAAAAGTAAATTGTTCACCATGTTAGGTTGATTTGCCCCAAACTTTCTGGTAAATGATGAAACCACAATTTGTTTAAGTGCTAAGTTTTCAGTTTTAAGGTTACTGTTTGACCTGATGAAATTCTTTGTAACTTGTTAATTAAAGCGGAAAACTTAACATTTAAAAAACTTTCTAACATAACCCCTACAAATGGAGGAGTGGCATGACAGAACAGAGTGCATCTGGAGCAGGAGCAGTGCTGGTCGTTGGTGGTGGCATCAGCGGTTTAACTGCTGCCCTGGAAGCCGCAGAGGTTGGGAAAGATGTTTTTCTGATTGAAAAGAACCCCTACCTGGGAGGCCGGGTTGCCCAGCTCAATCAGTATTTCCCCAAATTGTGTCCGCCGTCCTGCGGTCTTGAAATCAATTTTAAGAGAGTTCAAAACAACCGCAGGATCCGCATGTACACAATGACCCAGGTGAAAAGTGTGTCAGGTTCCAAAGGCAGCTACGAGGTAACCTGTGAGACCTTACCCCGCTATGTCAATAATAACTGTACAGGATGCGGCGCCTGTACGGAGGTATGCGGTGATGAGCGGGTTGATGACTTTAACTTCGGCCTGGGCAAGACCAAGGCTATTTATCGTCCCCATGAAATGTCTTTTCCGATGAAATACGTGCTGGACAAAACCGCCTGCAGCAGAGACACCCTGCAGAAGATCAAGGACGCCTGTAAGTATGATGCCATCGATACGGAAATGGAAGCCAAAACTTTTACCGTAAATGTTGCCTCCGTTGTCTGGGCCACCGGCTGGAATCCTTACGATCCGACCAAGATGACCAATCTCAAATACGGTCAGAGCAATGCCATTATTACCAATATGCAAATGGAAAGACTGGCGGCTCCCAACGGACCGACCAACGGTCAGATCCTCCGCCCCGGTGACAATGTGGAACCGAAGTCCTTTGGCTTTGTTCAGTGCGCCGGCAGCCGTGATGAAAATCATCTTGAATTCTGCTCATACATTTGCTGTATGGCCACCATGAAGCAGATAACCTATATACGCGAAAGATATCCTGAAGCACCGATTTATGTTTTTTACATTGATCTGCGCACCCCGGGCAAGTACGAGAAGTTCCGTGAAAAATTGATGGCGGATAAGAACACCCATTTTATCAAGGGTAAAGTGGCGGACATCATTCCTGAAGCTGACGGGGTAACACTTGTTGCCGAGAATGCCGTTACCGGAGATAAAGTGCAACAGAAAGTTGATCTTTGCATACTGGCAACCGGTATGGAGCCGGCTATCAAGGCCCAGGCTTCCGGCCTCGGTCTTGAAGTTGACAGCAATGGATTTGTTGTAAGTAATGCTGACAAAGGTATGATTTCAGCCGGATGTGCCAGGAAAGCTGCTGATGTGGTAACCAGCGCTCAAAGCGCCACCGCTGCAGCCTTAAAAGCTATTCAAGCAGCTAAGTAGGAGGAAGATCAATGGATAAAAAATATGGTGCTTATATTTGCACAGGTTGTGGAATAGGCGAGGCTCTCGATGTTGAGGCCTTGATCAGTGCGGCCAGCGATAACGGGATGACACCCAAGACCCATGAAGCCCTTTGTGGCGAAGGCGGCCGTAAGTTGATTGAAGATGATATGGCTAATGATGGGGTGAATGTCGTCGTTGTCTGTGCCTGCTCACCCCGGGTGATGCAGGATCAATTCAATTTCGGGGATGATAAGATCACCATCCGCGGTAACATTCGCGAGCAGGCAGCCTGGTGTAAGGAACAGCCTTCCGATGCCAAAAGTGAAGACACGATCAAGGAATACTACACCGAGCTGGCGCAGGATTATGTGCGCATGGCTTGCGTGCAGGCCAAGAAGACCGATATGCCGGAACCCTTCAAGCTTGAGACCCTGAACAGAAAGATTCTGGTTATGGGTGGTGGTATTGCAGGTCTTACCGCAGCAAAAGAGGCGGCCAAAGCCGGCTATGAGGTAACCATTGTCGAGAAAAGCGGTGCGCTTGGCGGCAAGGCACTGGGATGGGCAAAACAGTTCCCGAGCAAGGCCCCCTATGCAACCCTTGAAGAACCGACCATTGGTGCCCTGGTTGCTGAAGTCGAATCTGATGCCAAGATTACCGTGAAAAAATCCACAGAAGTTGCCCGTATCGGCGGTGCGCCGGGAAATTTTTCCGTTACATTCAAGGCCCCCGGCAGCAAAACAGAGTGGGATGCCCCTGCCAAGGTTGGCGTGGACGATCAGGATCGTATCGCCAAAGGCCAGATGGAAGACCCCAACGCCGGTATGAAGAATTACATGGCTCAAAATCCGGATGCCGAGAAATACGGGGCGGTCATTCTGGCCACCGGCTGGGTGCCGGCGGATGTGAGCGGTTATGAGCATCTTGGCTACGGCACCAGTGACAAGGTTGTGACCAATGTTGAATTCGAGAAGATGGTGAAAGACGGCAAGATCGGCGGCATCAAGTCCGTGGCCTTTGTCCAGAGCCCTGGTGCACAGGAGCATGATATGGACTTCCCCTACTGCAACTCGGTCACCAGCATGGTCACCCTGAAGCAGGCCAAATATGTGCGGGATGCCAACAGCGACGCCAAGGCCTACATTCTCTATCAGCACATGAGAACACCGGGCAACGCGGAGATGTTTTACAAGGGCATCCAGCAGGATGACGGCATCTTCCTGACCAAGGCCGCAGTCACCCAGGTTGAGGCTTCAGACAGCGGCTGCGTCGTGCATGCCAAAGATACCCTGCTCGGTGAGGATCTTGATCTCGATGTTGATCTGGTGGTCCTTGCCGCCGGTATGGAGCCGACCACCAAATATGAGGACTCCATCAATCTGGCCTATCGTCAGGGTCCGGCATTCCTTGATCTCGATCTTTTTGACGGATATTCTGACTCTCACTTCATCTGCTTCCCGTATGAAACCCGCCGTACAGGTATTTACACCTGCGGTGGTGTACGTAAGGCCATGAACATGGAGGAGACGGTGGATGATGCAACCGGTGCTGCATTAAAGGCCATTCAGGCGATGGAATGCGCCGATCGCGGCGTGGCCGTGCATCCCCGCTCAGGTGATCAGACCTATCCGGAATTTTTCTTTCAGAGATGTACACAGTGTAAGCGCTGCACAGAGGAATGTCCCTTTGGCGCCCTTGATGACGATGAGAAGGGTACGCCGCAACCCAACCCAACCCGCTGCCGTCGCTGCGGTACCTGTATGGGTGCCTGTCCTGAGCGTATCATCGGCTTTAAGAACTACAATGTAGATATGATCGGTTCCATGATCAAGGCCATCGAGGTGCCAGATGACGATGAGGATAAACTCCGCATCCTGGCCCTGGTCTGCGAGAATGATGCCTATCCCGCCATCGATATGGCCGCCATGAGGAAGCATCCCATTAATTCTCTTATTCGTTTTATTCCGGTGCGTTGTCTTGGTTCGGTCAATATGGCCTGGGTTAAAGATGCGCTTTCTGCCGGTATGGACGGAGCGATTCTCCTTGGCTGTAAATATGGCGACGATTACCAGTGCCATTTTGTCAAGGGTAGTGAAATCGCTGATAAGCGTATGGCCAATATCGGTGAGACCCTTTCCTCCCTGGGACTTGAGAAGGAGCGTTGCGCAATGGAGCAGATTGCCATTACCGACTACGACAAGGTGCCGCAGATCCTCGAAGATTTTGTTCAGTCAATCATCGATCTCGGACCGAGTCCGTTTAAGGGTTTCTAATTTCTTGCTTTATCAGTCGTTTGGCGGTAAGAATTTACTGCCAAACGACTTTTATATTAATAAATTTTCCGGTGCGATCAGTTATATGCCGGTTTTTCGGTGTCGGTTATTTCTGAATAACCAAGAAAGGAGAAAGAGAAATGAAGGTGAATCCTGATTTAGACTTCATAAAGTATATGAAAAGTGCTGGTGGCGATACATTGAAGAAATGCTATCAATGTGCTACATGCTCTGTGGTTTGCCCGCTTTCCTCAGATAAAAAGCCTTTTCCTCGTAAAGAGATGATTTGGGCGCAGTGGGGCCTCAAGGACAAGCTGGTTGCTGACCCTGACGTCATGCTCTGTCATCAGTGTGGTGATTGCACCGCTTTCTGCCCCCGGGGTGCGAAACCTGGAGACGTGCTTGGCGCAATTCGAGCCTATGCCTATACCTATTACGGCTTTCCCTCCGGGCTGGCCAAAATGGTGAGCAGTTCAAAAAATCTGCCGCTGACAATAGGTCTGCCAGCCTTGATTGTGCTGATTATGTGGGCACTGTCAGGAGGAATGCATATCCCGTCTTCAGAGGATCTTGCCAGATATGGTTTCGGTCATTTCTTCGGTCACTGGGACTGGCGATGGTTGACCAAGAATGTTGCCTTTATCGATATCATCATGGTTCCAGCCTTTTTCCTGGCCCTTTATTCCGCTTACCGCGGCGTGTCCACCATGTGGAGGGACATGGAAAAAAACTATGGTGTCAATGCTGATTACCGGCCGTCTGTGCCGCAGTTTATCCAACAATTTCTCTGGCCGGCGGTAAAGGAGATTCTTACCCATAAACGTTTTAACGAATGCGGGACGAACAAGAACCGGGTTGTCGGGCATCTGCCGCTTCTGCTGTCATTTATTGCTCTCTTTATTGTTACCGCATACAGTGCCTTTACCCAGGACGTGCTGGGCATTTTTTATCCCCAGCTGCATGGTCCGATCAGTATGTTGAACCCGGTGAAGTGGCTCGCCAACGTTGGTGCCCTTGCCCTGATTTTCGGTGTCGGTGTGCTGTGGTCCAACCGGTCGGCGGCAGAGGCTGAATCAGGTACCTCAGGTACGTATTATGACTGGTTCCTCATTTATGAGATCATGGCAGTCGGAGTCACCGGCCTCTGCGCCGAGCTCGGACGACTGGTCGGGGTGCCGGTGCTGGCATATTTCTTTTACTACCTGCATCTGGTATCAGTGCTCATGCTTTTTCTCTATATGCCCTATACCAAGTTCGCCCATATGGTTTACAGAACCTTTGCCATGGCTTTCCAGATTTATCGAGAAAGCGAGTATGTCAAAAAGTAAGGTGGCGGGATTGTCGAACTAGATTGTCCGCCAGCTGGACATTGTACCAAATTACTGCACCGTAATTGCTTCGATTCAGGGATAAAATTTTATGATTTCTGAAAAGGAAATCATAAAAAAATACTGAAAAATGAAATGGTTGTAGAGTCATTTTTCATGTGTGATTTTATTTCTGTTTAAAAAAAAGGTTGATTTTTACCTTTGAAGCGATTACGGTGCTTCGGTTTAATACCGCTGGCGTAGCTCAATTGGTAGAGCAGCTGATTTGTAATCAGCAGGTTGCGGGTTCGAGTCCCATCGCCAGCTCCAGAACATGATACAATTTATGCTGTACAACATGAATAAATGTACGGTTGCTGTTTATAACAAGCTTAATTCATCGGTTTTTTGATTTTGGAGGGGTTCCCGAGCGGCCAAAGGGAACAGACTGTAAATCTGTCGGCGACGCCTTCGGAGGTTCGAATCCTCCCCCCTCCACCATTTTTTTTGCTGAATGATTAAGCCTGCCTTGAATACAGAGAGCATCTCTCTCTGTTGAATCCGGCTTGATTGCAGCGGGAATAGCTCAATTGGTAGAGCATCAGCCTTCCAAGCTGAGGGTTGCGGGTTCGAGACCCGTTTCCCGCTCCATTTATGTAGCCGTTTTATTGTTTGTAATTGAATAGCTGGTTAATTCGATATTGATATTTCGTAGCGCTCACGTAGCTCAGTAGGTAGAGCACTTCCTTGGTAAGGAAGAGGTCACCAGTTCGATCCTGGTCGTGAGCTCCAACTTAGCGGCTAATTTGATTCGGGCCTTTCGCATATAAAAACAAAATCAGTCTGAGGAGCTTGGACATGGCAAAGGAAAAGTTTCAACGCACTAAACCACATGTAAATATTGGAACCATCGGTCACATTGACCACGGCAAGACCACATTGACGGCGGCAATCACCCAGGTTCTGGCCACCAAGGGATTTGCAAAGAAGACCGACTTCAGCGAGATAGACAAGGCCCCGGAAGAAAAAGAACGCGGCATCACCATCGCCACAGCCCATGTGGAGTATGAATCGAAAAAACGTCATTATGCCCATGTTGACTGCCCCGGCCATGCCGACTATATCAAAAACATGATTACCGGTGCGGCGCAGATGGACGGCGCGATACTGGTGGTTGGCGCTGATGACGGCCCCATGCCCCAGACCCGTGAGCATATCCTGCTGGCTCGTCAGGTAGGCGTACCAGCCATAGTTGTCTTTCTGAACAAGTGCGATATGGTTGATGATCCTGAGCTGATCGAACTGGTAGATATGGAGCTGCGGGAGCTGCTGAGCAAATATGAATTTCCCGGAGACGACACGCCGATCATCCAGGGCAGCGCGCTGAAGGCCCTGGAGAATCCGACGGACGAAGCGGCGGCAAAATGCATCTGGGATCTGATGGATGCAGTAGATGAATTTATCCCTGAGCCGCTGCGAGATATCGACAAACCCTTCCTGATGCCGGTGGAGGATGTATTTTCCATTTCCGGCCGCGGTACGGTAGCCACCGGCAGGGTAGAGCGCGGCAAGATCAAGGTTGGCGAAGAGGTGGCGATTGTCGGTATCCGCGATACCCAGAAGACGACGGTAACCGGCGTCGAGATGTTCAGGAAGATCCTGGATCAGGGTCAGGCGGGCGACAATGTCGGTATCCTTCTGCGCGGCACCAAGCGTGACGAGATAGAGCGCGGCCAGGTACTTGCGGCGCCGGGCAGCATCACCCCGCATGTAAAGTTCAAGGCGGAATGCTACATATTGAGCAAGGAAGAGGGCGGACGTCATACGCCGTTCTTTAATGGCTATCGGCCGCAGTTTTATTTCCGTACCACCGACGTGACAGGAGTGGTAACGCTGCCCGAGGGAGTAGAGATGGTAATGCCGGGTGACAACGTCACCGTGGAAGGCGTGCTGATCACCCCGATTGCGATGGAAGTGGGACTTCGCTTTGCGATCCGCGAGGGTGGACGCACAGTGGGTGCCGGTGTCATCAACGAGATTATGGAATAATTAATTTTAGCAATAATAGGAAGCTGGTATGAGAGATATCATTACGCTTGGGTGTACTGAGTGCAAACGTCGTAACTATACGACTACAAAAAATAAGCGACAGACACCACACAAGCTTGAATTCAAGAAGTACTGTCGTTTTTGTAAGACTCATACTCTTCACAAAGAAACGCGTAAGTAAAATAATAAAGGCCAGTAGCTCTAATGGTAGAGCGCCGGACTCCAAATCCGGAAGTTGGGGGTTCGAGTCCCTCCTGGCCTGCCAGATAATTTAATGCTTCGTTAATACCTCAGATTAACGAGGCATTAATTTATTTTGAGAATTCCTAAGAGAATAATTATCAACATGGCAACGAAGAAGGCAGCAAAAACCGGGAAAACAGGCAAGGCTGACAAGCAGCTGGTGCCTGAAGAGGGTTCTAAATTTGAACTCTCCAAGATAAAGGAATTTATCCGGGAAGTAAAAATCGAGTTCCTGAAGGTTGCCTGGCCTGACAAGAAGCATACCCTTGCAACGGCCGGCGTCGTTGTCGTATTGGTAATAATGATATCTGTCTATTTGGGAGCGGTGGATCTGATCCTTGGGAAACTCATAGGTCTTGTTATCAATTAACAAACACGATCACAATGGGAAACTCCTGTAACAACATTTCCTGGAATAATTATGGCAAGAGCGTGGTACATACTTCACACCTATTCAGGTTTTGAAGAGAAAGTAAAATCGGCTATGCAGGAACGCGTCAAAAAGGCCGGTCAGGAGGAAATGTTTGGTGAAATTCTGGTGCCGACTGAGCAGGTGGTCGAAATGATCAAAGGCGCAAAGAAGACATCATCCAGGAAGTTTTTCCCAGGCTATATTCTGCTGAACGTCGATCTGAATGATGAAACCTGGCATACTGTGCGGGATACTCCCAAGGTGACTGGTTTTGTCGGCAATGATCTCCATCCCGAACCGCTTACTGATGAAGAGGCGATGAAGATCATCGGCAGGATCAAGGATGGCGCAGTCAAACCTAAACCGAAAGTGACATATGATGTCGGTGATGTGGTGCGGGTCATAGATGGCCCTTTTGCAAATTTCCAGGGTGTTGTCGAAACCGTTTATCCGGATAAGGGTCGAGTTCGCGTTATGGTCAGCATATTTGGCCGGGAGACACCCGTTGAGTTGGAATATGTACAGGTATCAAGGGGTTAACAACCCCTGTGACAGGATGCTATCTCGGATTTATCTTTAGATTGAGTTATAGTAGGAGAAAACAATGGCAAAAAAAATTACAGGATATATAAAATTACAGATTCCAGCCGGGAAGGCCAATCCTTCTCCGCCGGTTGGTCCTGCCCTCGGCCAGCATGGCGTGAATATCATGGAGTTTTGCAAGGGATTTAATGCGAAAACCCAGAACGAAGGTGATATGATTATACCCGTTGTCATCACGGTATATGCCGATCGTTCATTTTCATTTATCACCAAGACTCCGCCGGCTGCCAATCTTTTGTTTAAAAAACTCGGATTGAAAGGTGGTTCCAGCAATCCTAAGAAGGACCGTGTTGCGAGCATCACCAAAGAGCAGATCCGCGAGATTGCAGAAATTAAAATGCCTGACTTGAATGCATATGATATCGACACGGCAATGAAGATTGTCAGTGGAACGGCAAAGAGTTGCGGCATAACCGTAGTAGATTGATAGGATAACAGGGGTGTAAGCCATGCCAAAAAGAGGAAAAAAATATCAGAACTCCGTCGCGAGTCTTGATAGGACAAAGTTATATGTATTATCTGAGGCTGTTGATACACTGCTGAAGGTTAAATATGCTGCGTTTGATGAGTCAATTGATATTGCCGTTAATCTCGGTGTAGATCCACGTCATGCAGATCAGATGGTACGCAGTACGGTTGTTTTGCCGAACGGCACAGGCAAGACGGAGCGGGTTCTGGTTTTTGCCAAGGGTGACAAGGTACAGGAAGCCCTTGACGCAGGCGCCGATTATGCCGGCGGCGATGATTATGTTGCCAAAATTCAGGAGGGCTGGCTTGAATTCGAAAGAACCATTGCTACCCCTGATATGATGGGCACCGTAGGCAAGATAGGACGTGTACTCGGTCCGCGGGGTTTGATGCCCAATGCCAAGCTCGGTACCGTGACTTTCGACGTAGGACGCGTAGTCAAAGAAATCAAATCCGGAAAGGTTGATTTCAAGGTTGATAAAGCGGGTATCGTTCATGCCATGATTGGCAAGTCTTCATTTGGAACAACCAAAATCCAGGAAAATCTCCTGGCATTTGTTGACAGGATTCTCCAGCTGAAACCCTCATCATCAAAGGGTGTTTATCTGAGAGGTGTATGCCTGACGAGTACCATGGGACCAGGCTTGAAACTGGATCCCCTGGAACTCCGTACCCTGGTAAAACAGGCATAATTATCAAAATAAATGTTCACAAGGGGAGGTGTTCCCCCCCTTGTGGGCTTTATCAAAGTAGTTTTGATGTCGAAGACAGCAGGTACGACAGTTTAATCTTCTCGAGAAGACCTGCCGAGACGAGAAAAGCTGCATTTTATGCAGCATTAACAAGTGTGAATCCTTAATGTCATCGTTACTGATGTCTGTTGTTGCTCTTTTCAGAATGAGTTCACGTGCAGCACTTGTCTGTCCTTATCGACTTCAACTGCTTTACCTTGCAGCGGCCTGTTAGAATCGGCAGGCCAGTAATCGTGCCTGAGCTTTTGCCGTGGTAAAAGTGAAGGTGAAATTGTCGAATGATGAGATGTAAGAAGGAGGTAGGACATTGAATCGTGATGAAAAGGCTGCGGTAGTAGCTGATCTCAGTGGCAAATTTGATAAAGCCAAAATTGCCATTGTATCAGACTATCGAGGGCTGACCGTCTCCAGCTTTGAGCAATTACGGCGCGAGCTGAAAAAGAACGATGCTGAGATCCGGGTCGCCAAAAACACACTGCTCCGCAAGGCCATACAGGGTACCCCTTTTGAGGTAATGACCTCGCAACTGGAAGGTACCACTGCCATTACAGTATCCTATGCGGATCCTGTCGCGCCAGCAAAAATCCTGACAGAATTTGCCAAAACACATCCTGAACTGCAGATACGTTCAGGCGTTCTTGACGGGAAGGCTCTAACCGTTGATGATTTAAAGGCATTATCAACCCTGCCCAGCAGGGAAGTTATGCTTGCCACGGTGCTTTCTGTCATGCAGGCCGTTCCCACCAGTTTTGTCAGGGTTCTCAGTGCTGTACCGCTCAGTTTTCTGTACACACTGCAGGCGCTTAAGGAAAAGAAAGAACAGGAAAACAACTGATTTCAATTAACGTATGATTTTTTAGTGGAGGATAGAGAAATGTCTGTAACGAAAGAAGATGTAATCGATTTTATTGCCAATATGAGTGTTCTTGAGCTTTCTCAGCTCGTGAAGGAGATGGAAGAAAAATTCGGAGTATCAGCTGCAGCACCTGTTGCTGTTGCCGCAGCCGGCCCAGCCGCTGCCGCTGCTCCTGAAGTGGAAGAGAAAACCGAATTTGATGCCATTCTTACCTCAGCCGGCAGCAGCAAAATCGGCGTCATTAAGGAAGTTCGCGCCATTACTGCTCTCGGCCTGAAGGAAGCCAAAGCTCTTGTCGAAGGTGCTCCGGCTCCGATCAAAGAGGGCGTTTCCAAGGATGAAGCAGCAGACATCAAGGCAAAAATTGAAGCTGCTGGCGGCACTGTAGAGATCAAGTAAATATGGTCTTCTGATATTTAACAGATAGATCCGGTCCTTTAAAACATCTTTAAAGGACCATAAGGATACGTAAAATATAACGCTGCAGAGTGAAAATCTCTGTAGCGTTATATTGCGTTTTTCACCAGCATATTGTTGACCGGTAGAGTGATAAGGCTAAAAACTGTTTGATCAGTTTCTGAGGCGAGGGCATAGCTTAATGAAGGCGAATAAAAGAGTCAGGAAAAGTTTTGCGAAGATCGGCGAAGTAATAGAGAAACCGCACTTGATTGAAATGCAGCGGTTATCCTATGAAAAATTCTTGCAACTTTACGTTGATCCTGATGAGCGTGATGATGCAGGATTGCAGGGGATATATAAATCTGTTTTCCCGATTCAGGATTTTAACGGATTATGCACCCTTGAGTTTGTCCGTTATAATTTTGGTGAGCCCAAATATACGGTTGAGGAATGCGTTGAGAGAGGCATGACCTTTGAGGTGCCGATTAAAATAACGGTGCGTCTTGTCGCCTATGATATCGATCCTGAAACTGAAGTAAAAAGCATTCGGGACATCAAGGAACAGTCAGTATATCTGGGTTCCATTCCTCTGATGACCAAATCAGGGGTCTTTGTCGTCAACGGGACGGAAAGGGTTATTGTCAGTCAGCTGCAGAGATCTCCCGGACTTTTTTATGCCCATGACGGCGGCAAGACCCACGCGGGCGGCAAGCTGTTGTATTCGGCCCGGATAATTCCCGTACGCGGCTCCTGGGTTGATCTTGAGTTTGATGCCAAGGATATCCTCCATGTCAGAATTGACAGGCGTCGCAAATTCCCGGTCAGCACGCTGCTCAAAGCCCTTGGTTATTCAGCGCCTGAATTGCTGCGCTATTTTTATGAGACAGAGAAGGTTACCTTTTCCGGCGAAAAAATCTTCAAGAAATTTGATCCGCAAATGGTGGTTGGCCAACGTGCGCCCCATGACCTGATTCATCCGGAAACCGGAGAAATCCTTGCCAAGGAACATAAGAAAATCAGCAAGGCGCTTGCCGCGCGGCTTGGAGAGGCCGGGATCAAGGAACTCGAGGTTGATGCGGAAAGTCTGTTGGGTCAGTTCGTTTCCGATGATATTGTTAACCCGAAAACAGGTGAGGTGATTCTTGCCAGTAACGGCGAGATTAGCGATGCCGTTCTTGAGGAAATCCGCCAGGCCCAGGTAGACAGCATCGAAACCCTGTTTATTGACGGCATCAAGGTGACTGATTCCTTCAGAAGGACCCTTGCCCTGGATAAAGCCGAAACCGCTGAGGAGGCGCTGCTGGAAATCTACCGGCGCCTGCGGCCGAGCAGCCCGCCGACTCTGGAGATAGCCGTCAAGTTTTTTGAAAATCTCTTTTTTAACGCAGACACCTATGATCTTTCCGAAGTCGGACGTTTCAAGATCAATGCCAAGCTGGGTCTGAAAACACCCATTGAAACAAAGACGCTGACCAAGGAAGATATCATGGAGACAGTCCGGTATCTCCTGCGGCTCAAGGATTCCCAGGGCCCGGTTGATGATATTGATCACTTGGGTAACAGACGGGTGCGCACCGTCGGTGAACTGGTGGAGAACCAGTATCGTATGGGGTTGGTCCGCATGGAGCGGGCCATCCGGGAAAGAATGAGTCTGCAGGAAGTTGAAACCCTGATGCCTCATGATCTGATTAATCCCAAGCCCATTACCGCGGCTATCAAGGAATTTTTCGGCACCAGCCAGCTTTCCCAGTTCATGGATCAGACCAATCCTCTTTCAGAGGTGACCCATAAGAGAAGGCTCAGCGCCCTGGGACCGGGCGGTCTTTCCCGCGAGCGCGCTGGCTTTGAAGTACGTGACGTTCACCCGACCCATTATGGCAGGATCTGCCCGGTTGAGACACCTGAGGGGCCGAACATCGGTCTTATTGTCTCCCTTGCCGCATTTGCCAAAGTGAATCAATACGGTTTTATTGAAACCCCATACCGCAAGGTGGTGAACCGCAAGGTCACCGATGAAGTTGTCTACATGACCGCCCTGCAGGAAAAGGGTGAGGTTTTCGTACCGGCCAATGTCGAAGTGGACAAGGATCAGTATCTCATTTCTGATAATCTCATCGGCCGGGAAGAGGGCGAGGTGGTCATTGCCAGCGCCGATAAGGTGACCTGCATGGATGTATCACCCAACCAGCTGGTCAGTGTGGCGGCCTCAATGATCCCGTTTCTTGATAACGATGATGCCAACCGTGCCTTGATGGGCTCTAACATGCAGCGTCAGGGTGTGCCGCTGCTGCGCACCGCGGCGCCGCTTATCGGCACAGGCATGGAGAAGACCGTTGCCCATGATTCCGGTGTCTGTCTTCTCGCTGCCGGCGATGGCGTGGTGGAGGAGGTGGACGCCAACCGCGTGGTGGTGCGTTATGATAAACCGGGAACCGATGGTTTTGATACCGGAATCGGCGTGTATCGCCTCGATAAGTATAGAAAATCAAACCAGTCTACCTGTTTTAACCAGACTCCGCTTGTGCTGCCCGGGCAAAAGGTGAGCAAGGGAGAGATTCTGGCTGACGGGCCGGGTGTAGAGACCGGGGAACTGGCCCTGGGCAAGAATGTGACCATCGCCTTCATGCCCTGGCGCGGTTATAATTTCGAGGACTCCATTCTCGTCAGTGAAAGGCTGCTGCGCAATGACACGTATACCTCTCTGCACATTGAGGTTTTTGAAACAGTCGCCAGAGACACCAAACTCGGCAAAGAGGAAATCACCCGGGATATACCGAACGTCAGCGAAGAGAGTCTGCGCAATCTCGACGAAAGCGGTGTTGTCCGCATCGGTGCTGAAATCAAACCGGGCGACACCATGGTCGGCAAGGTTACGCCGAAAGGGGAATCGCAGCTCTCTCCCGAGGAAAAACTTCTGCGGGCGATTTTCGGCGAAAAAGCCGGCGATGTGAAAGATACCTCTCTGCGCGTTCCCCCCGGTGTCGAGGGCGTTGTCATTGATGCCAAGGTTTTTTCCCGTAAAGGCGTTGAAAAGGATGAGCGGACCCTGACCATTGAAGAAATGGAAATCCGCCGGCTGGAACGGGACCGGGATGATGAGATCAACTGTCTGAAGAAATCCGTGAAGAACAGTATTGCCGATATTTTGGGGAAAGAAACGACGAACTCTCCCCTGCTCGCCAAGAATGGCGAGATAGTGCTGGAAGAGGGGGGCAGGATCAGTCTTGCAATACTTGAGAAGATGTCGCTGTCCGCCATTAAGAGAGTTGATTATTCAAACCGGGAAAAACTCCAAGGCGAAGTGGATCTGCTGTTTGGGCGGTTTGAGAAGCAGGTGGAAGTTGTCAACGAGCGTTATGACGCGCGGATAAACCGGTTGCGTAAAGGTGATGACCTGCCGCCGGGCGTTATCAAGATGGTCAAGGTCTACGTTGCCACCAAACGCAAACTGGCCGTGGGCGACAAGATGGCCGGCCGGCATGGCAACAAGGGTGTTGTTTCCCGTATCCTGCCGGATGAGGACATGCCCTTCTTTGAGGATGGCACCGCGGTTGATGTGGTATTGAATCCCCTCGGCGTTCCTTCCCGTATGAACGTCGGCCAGGTACTGGAGGTCCATCTGGGCCGTGCGGCAAAGATGCTGGGTGAGCAGATCCAGAAACTGGCGGAAAAACATGAACTGGCGGCCGTGAAGCAGAAGTTGATGAAAATTTATTCGGCAAAGGATTATGCTGCCTTGACGGAGGGACTGTCCGACGATGCCCTGCTTGACATGGCGCGCAAAATGGGCACCGGTCTGCATATCGCCACCCCGGTGTTTGATGGCGCCACCGAAGCTGAAATCCGCGGCATGCTGGTTGAGGCGGGATGCGAGGAGGTTGGACAGTCAGTCCTCTATGACGGGCTGACCGGCGAGAAATTTGAGAACCCGGTCACCGTCGGCACGATGTACATCATGAAGCTCCATCATCTTGTTGATGATAAGATTCATGCCCGTTCCACCGGACCGTATTCATTGGTCACCCAGCAGCCGCTGGGCGGCAAGGCGCAGTTTGGTGGACAGCGTCTTGGTGAAATGGAGGTCTGGGCAATGGAGGCATATGGCGCGGCCTATACGCTGCAGGAGTTCCTGACCGTCAAATCGGATGATGTCAGCGGCCGTACCAAGATGTATGAGAAAATAGTCAAGGGCAATAACTTCCTCACCGCCGGCCTGCCGGAATCCTTCCATGTCCTTATTAAAGAGCTGCAGGGCCTCTGCCTCGACATGGAACTGATGGAATAACAGGTGGCCTGATAGACGTCTGGGGTAAATATCAGTTCTCAGGCGTTAAGCTTTCTTTTTGGAAACTGAGAAAAAACGTATAACTTCTTACATAGGTGCTGCCGTGGAAGACCTGTTTAGCTTTTTTAATAAAGAAAAAAAGCCTTTTAAATTCAATTCAGTTCGGATCTCTCTTGCCTCGCCGGAAAAGATTCTTGACTGGTCACATGGTGAAGTGAAAAAACCGGAAACCATCAACTACCGGACATTTAAACCCGAGCGTGACGGGCTGTTCTGCGCCAAGATTTTCGGGCCGGTCAAAGATTACGAGTGCAATTGCGGCAAATATAAGCGGATGAAGCACCGCGGCGTTATCTGTGAAAAATGCGGTGTTGAAGTTATTCAATCTAAGGTCCGCCGCGAGCGTCTCGGTCATATTGAGCTTGCCTCACCTGTCGCCCATATCTGGTTTCTCAAGAGTCTGCCCAGCAAGATCGGCAATCTCTGCGACATGACTTTGAAGGAACTGGAAAAGGTTCTTTATTTCGACTCCTATGTGGTGGTGACCTCTGATGAGCCGTCCATTGCTGTCGGGTCGCTGCTCACCGAGGAGCAGTATCGGCAGAACCGTGAGGAATACCCCGGCAAATTTACGGTGGGGATCGGTGCGGCGGCAATCAAGGATATCTTGAAAAGCCTTGATCTGAATAATCTGTCCATCACGCTCAGGGATGAAATGCGCCAGACCGGCTCCGAGGCCAAGCGCAAGAAACTGGCGAAACGTCTCAATATCGTCGAGGCCTTCCGGGATTCCGGCAACAAGCCTGAATGGATGATTCTTGAGGTCATACCCGTTCTGCCGCCGGACCTCCGTCCGCTCGTGCCGCTTGAGGGCGGCCGTTTTGCCACGTCGGATCTCAATGATCTGTACCGCCGGGTGATCAACCGCAACAACAGGCTGAAACGGCTGCTTGAGCTCGATGCGCCTGAGATCATTATCCGCAATGAAAAACGCATGCTGCAGGAGGCGGTGGACGTGCTGTTTGATAACGGTCGCCGCGGCAAGCTGATCACCGGGCCGAACAAGCGACCGCTCAAATCCTTGAGTGACATGCTGAAAGGCAAACAGGGCCGGTTCCGCCAGAATCTTCTCGGTAAACGTGTTGACTACTCCGGCCGTACCGTAATTGTCGTTGGTCCGCATTTGCGTCTCCATCAGTGCGGCCTGCCCAAAAAGATGGCGCTGGAGCTGTTTAAGCCGTTTATCTACAACAAGCTGGAAATGCACGGCTATGTGACCACCATCAAAAGTGCCCGCAAGATGGTGGAAAAAGAGACCAAGGAGGTGTGGGACGTCCTCGATGAGGTGGTTAAGGAGTATCCCATTATCCTGAACAGGGCGCCTACCCTCCATCGTCTCGGCATGCAGGCCTTTGAGCCGGTGCTGATCGAGGGCAAGGCCATCCAGCTGCATCCCCTGGTCTGTTCAGCCTTTAACGCCGACTTTGACGGCGACCAGATGGCGGTGCATGTGCCTCTGACCGTTGAGGCGCAGATGGAAGCCAGGGTGTTGATGATGTCCACCAACAATATCCTGTCCCCGGCCCATGGGGAGCCCATTATCATCCCCAGCCAGGATATTGTGCTGGGACTCTATTACATGACAAGAGAGCGGCTGCAGGCCAAAGGTGAAGGCAAGATCTTTTCCTCCCCCGAAGAGGCACGTATTGCCTATGATTATGGTGAGGTGCATCTGCAGGCCAAGGTGAAGGTGCGCATTAATAGCGAAATCGTCGATACAACCATCGGCCGTATCCTGCTTGGTGAGCTGCTGCCGGCCTCCGTGCCTTTCTCCGCCATCAACGAGGTCATGAAGAAAAAGGCCCTGGCTAAACTGATCGATTATACCTATCGTCATGCCGGCACCAAGGAAACGGTTATCCTCGCCGACCGGCTGAAGGACATCGGCTATGAATTCGCCACCCAGGCGGCGATCTCCATCTCCATTAACGACATGCAGATCCCGGTGAGCAAAGAGGAGATCCTCGGCAAATCGGAACGTGAGGTGATGGATGTCGAGCAGCAGTATGCCGACGGTCTGATCACTGCCGGTGAGAAGTACAACAAGGTGGTGGATATCTGGTCCCGGGCAACCGATGATGTGGCCAAGGAAATGATGACGGAGCTCAGTGTCCAGTATCTGCGCGATAAGGATAACAAACTGATTGAAACCCCGAGTTTCAACTCGATCTTTATCATGGCGGATTCCGGCGCCAGGGGCAGCAAGGATCAGATCAGGCAGCTTGCCGGCATGCGTGGCCTCATGGCCAAGCCGTCAGGGGCGATCATCGAGTCTCCCATCAAGGCGAATTTCCGCGAGGGACTTACCGTGCTCGAGTACTTTATTTCCACCCATGGCGCCCGGAAGGGTCTGGCGGATACCGCTCTGAAAACGGCAAACTCCGGTTATCTGACCAGACGACTGGTGGATGTGGCCCAGGATTCAACTATTGTGGAGCGTGACTGCGGGACCCTTGACGGGATTATGGCCGAGCCCCTGTTTGAGGGCGGTGAGGTTATTCAGCGGGTGGGTGAGCGTATCCTGGGCCGTGTGGCTCTGGAGGATATCGTTGATCCTTTCACCGGTGAGATCATTGTCCACGCAGGGGAAGAAATCACGGAAGACAAGGTCGGGGCCATCGAATACGCGGGCATCGATCGCGTCATGATCCGTTCGGTTCTTACCTGCAACTCAAGGCGTGGTGTTTGTGTGTCCTGCTACGGCCGTGATCTCGGCCGCGGCCACATGGTCAATATCGGCGAGGCGGTGGGCATCATTGCCGCCCAGTCCATCGGTGAGCCCGGTACCCAGCTGACGATGAGAACCTTTCACATCGGCGGTACGGCAAGCCGTAGCGTCATGCAGGCTGAGATTCGTACTCTGCATGGGGGCGCGGTCAAGTTCCAGGGACTCCATTGTGTCAAGAACAATGAAGGAAAGCTGGTGGTCATGAACAGAAACGGCGAGATCAGCATCCTTGGCACCAAGGGCAGGGAGCGGGAACGTTATCCGATCACCTACGGTGCCATCCTCAATGTCAATGATGGCGATGATGTGGAAGCCGGCAGCCTCATTGCCGACTGGGATCCCTATACCATTCCCATCGTCAGCGAGATTGCCGGTACCGTCAAATTCGGCGATATTATCGAGGGTACAACCATGCAGGAGCGGGTTGACCCGATCACCGGCAAGGCAAGCTATGTCATCATCGGCTCAAAGGGTTCGTCGATGAATCCCCGTATTTCCCTGAAGGGGGATAAGGGGAAGACCCTGAAACTCAGCATAACAGGCACACCTGCCCGTTACTCCCTGCCGGTTGGTACCATTATCAACGTGGAAGAAGGGCAGGAAATCCAGGCTGGTACGGTGCTTGGCAAGATTCCCAGGGAAACGACCAAGACCAAGGACATCACCGGCGGTCTGCCCAGGGTTGCCGAGCTTTTTGAGGTGCGCAAGCCCAAAGAGCATGCCTTGATCAGCGAAATCGACGGCCGGGTCAGTTTCGGCAAGGACCTCAAAGGTAAGAAACGGGTCATTGTCACCCCGGAAATTGGTGAACCCAAAGAGTATCTCATTCCCAAAGGCAAGCACATCAGTGTGCATGAGGGCGACTATGTGAAAGCAGGTGAGCCGCTCATGGATGGCTCTCCGGATCCGAATGATATTCTCCGGGTAATGGGCGTCAAAGAGCTGGCGAAGTTCCTGGTCAATGAGATTCAGGAGGTTTATCGTCTGCAGGGTGTCAAGATTAACGATAAACACATCGAGGTCATTGTCCGCCAGATGTTGCGGCGGGTCCAGATTACCGGGGTCGGCGACAGCACCTTCATGCTTGGTGAACAGGTCGAGTGGTGGAAGTTTAACGAAGAAAATGAGAAGCTGCTCCGGCAGGGCTCACGACCTGCAGTGGCAGAACCCCTGCTGCTTGGCGTGACCAAGGCATCGCTCAGTACGGACAGTTTCATCTCCGCCGCATCTTTCCAGGAGACGACGAAAGTTCTTACCAATGCAGCCATGGCCGGCAAAATTGATGACTTGAGCGGTCTCAAGGAAAATGTCATCATGGGCCGATTGGTCCCGGCCGGTACAGGCCTGGAGCGGTATTCCATGGTGGAATAAAATCCCGGTGAGTCGAAAAGATGCCGCCGGTCAGTTAAATGAAAGTTTATTCTTGACACAGGCAAAAGCATCGAGTATTAATTCCGTTTTTCGTAAATGAGTATTCGGCCTTCCTGTGCGGAGGGCTGTAATTATAAAAAATATGCAGGAGTACATTCAATGCCAACCATCAACCAACTGGTACGGCACGGGCGTAAGAAGTCTGTGAAACGGACAACAACCCCGGCACTGCAGGCCTGCCCGCAGAAACGCGGCGTCTGTGTGCGTGTATATACCACAACACCGAAGAAGCCGAACTCAGCTTTGCGAAAAGTTGCCAGGGTGCGCTTGACCAACGGTATCGAGGTCACTTCCTATATCCCGGGTATCGGCCACAATCTCCAGGAGCATTCAGTTGTGCTCATCAGGGGCGGCAGGGTGAAAGACCTTCCCGGTGTTCGGTATCATATCATCAGGGGAACTCTTGACACGCTGGGTGTCTCAGACAGGAGACAGGGGCGTTCCAAGTATGGTGCGAAACGTCCCAAATAGGTTGCTGTATTTAAGGTTATAAAGGAGCTGTAGACAATGCCCAGAAGAAGACTTGTTGCTAAACGTGAAATAAGCCCGGACGCCCGCTTTAACAGTGTGATTGTGTCTAAGTTTATTAATGGGCTGATGCAACGTGGCAAAAAGAGTGTTGCCCGTACAATATTTTACGATGCCATGGAAATTCTTGAGTCGTCGGTTTCTGAGGAAAAGCCTCTGGCGGTTTTCGAGAAAGCCATGGAGCATGTCAGGCCGAAGGTTGAAGTGAAATCCCGCCGGGTTGGCGGTGCCACGTATCAGGTGCCGGTTGAGGTTCGCTCAGAACGCCGTAACGCCCTGGCAATCCGCTGGATAGTGGATTATTCCCAGAAGAGAAGTGGGAAGTCAATGGCTGAGAAGCTGGCGGCCGAACTCTCTGATGCCTTTCATAACCGGGGCTCAGCGGTGAAAAAGCGTGAAGATACCCATAGGATGGCTGACGCAAATAAGGCATTTGCGCATTATCGTTGGTAGAAGAGGCCTTTTGCCAAAGGTGTCTGTGGTCTGTTGATTTGGAAGAGATGTTGAGAAGAGGGAGAAAAAGTGGCAAACAACATCTCTTTGGCCAGATTGCGCAATATCGGCATCATGGCCCATATCGATGCCGGGAAAACGACCACAACCGAGAGAATACTCTATTATACCGGGCGTACCCATAAGATGGGTGAGGTTCATGACGGGGCTGCTGTCATGGACTGGATGGAGCAGGAGCAGGAGCGAGGTATTACCATTACTTCAGCTGCCACCACCTGCAGCTGGAAGAATTACAGAATAAATATCATAGATACCCCGGGGCATGTTGATTTTACCGTTGAGGTTGAACGCTGCCTGCGGGTTCTTGATGGGGTCATAGCGGTATTCTGCGCTGTGGGCGGGGTAGAGCCCCAGTCGGAAACGGTATGGCGCCAGGCGGACAAATATGCGATTCCCCGAATTGCATTTGTCAATAAGATGGATCGGGTAGGCGCTGATTTCGAGCGCTGCATCAGCATGATGGTAAAGCGATTGAATGCCAATCCGTTACCAGTGCAAATCCCGGTTGGTGCTGAGGAAAATTTCCGAGGTGTAATCGACCTCATCACCGGCAAGATGCTCGTTTTTGATGAAGAATCTCAGGGTCTGCAAGTTTCTGAACAAGATATACCTGATGATCACATAGATAAGTTCACGGCTGCACGTGTGGCCCTCGTCGAGAAGCTGGCCGACTTCGATGAGGGGGTCATGGAAAAATATCTGGAAGAGCAAACCATCTCAGCGGACGAGCTGAGAAAAGCGGTACGGGCGGCAACACTGAAGTTGCAGGTTGTCCCGGTATTCTGCGGCAGCGCCTTTAAGAATAAAGGGGTGCAACCCCTGCTGGACGCTGTTGTTTCCTATTTGCCTTCACCCACAGATGTTCCTCCAGTCGAAGGTGTTACAAGTAAAGGCGACGTCGTAACGCGAAGAACCGGTGCCAGTGAAAAGTTCTGTGCCTTGGCATTTAAACTTGCGTCCGACCCCTTTGTTGGAAATCTTGCCTATATTCGCGTTTATTCCGGCGAACTCAAGATTGGCAGCAAGGCCTATAATCCTGGAAAGAACAAACAGGAAAAAATTAGCCGCATCGTCAAGATGCACTCCAACAAGCGGGAAGAGGTTGACAGGATAGGTCCGGGCGATATCGCCGCTGTAATCGGCCTGCGTTATACTACTACCGGAGATACCCTGTGTGAGCCGGGTGATGATATTCTCCTGGAAAGCATGGACTTTCCCGAACCGGTAATAAGTATCGCCATTGAGCCGAAAAGTAAGGCTGATGAAGAAAAACTGCATGACAGCCTGAATAAGATTTCGCTTGAGGATCCGTCATTTAAAATCAGAACGGATGCTGATACCGGACAGACGATTATTTCAGGTATGGGAGAGCTGCACCTGGAGATCATTGTTGATAGATTGATCCGTGATTTTAAGGTTGCGGCTAATGTGGGACCACCACAGGTTTCCTATAAAGAAACGATTGAAGGACAGGCCAAAGCGGAAGGCAAATTCATCCAGCAGGCAGGGGTCAAACCGCAGTATGGCCATGTCTGGCTTGTGGTGGAGCCCAATGCCAGAGGCAAGGGGCTGGTCTTTGAGAGCAGGATTGATGAGGAATTGATTCCCAAGGAATTCATTCCCGCCATTAAAAGAGGTATTGAAGGCAGTTTGGAAGGCGGTCCCCTGGCCGGCTTTCCAGTCATCGATGTGAAGGTAAGCCTGGTGGATGGCTCCTATCATGATGAGGATTCGACGGAGCAGGCATTTTCCGTTGCAGCGACCATCGCATTAAGAAATGCCCTGGCCCAGGCTGATCCGATACTGCTTGAGCCTTTAATGAATGTTGAAATAATCGTGCCGGAAAAGTTTGTCGGTGATGTGATCGCAGATCTCAACAGCCGAAGGGCGCGGATTAACGGGATTGAAGCCCGTGACAATGGGTACCAGATAATTACTGCCCAGGCTCCGTTGGTGGAAATGTTCGGTTATTCAACTGATCTCAGGTCCGCCTCACAGGGCAGAGCGAATTTTACCATGCAGTTTGCTGTTTACGATAAGATCGCGGAAAAAACTGCAGAAGTTATAGTTAGAAAAGTGAAAGGATTAATTTAATAAAATCCGAATGTATGAGGCAAAGTAATGGCAAAGGAAAAGTTTCAACGCACTAAACCACATGTAAATATTGGAACCATCGGTCACATTGACCACGGCAAGACCACATTGACGGCGGCAATCACCCAGGTTCTGGCCACCAAGGGATTTGCAAAGAAGACCGACTTCAGCGAGATAGACAAGGCCCCGGAAGAAAAAGAACGCGGCATCACCATCGCCACAGCCCATGTGGAGTATGAATCGAAAAAACGTCATTATGCCCATGTTGACTGCCCCGGCCATGCCGACTATATCAAAAACATGATTACCGGTGCGGCGCAGATGGACGGCGCGATACTGGTGGTTGGCGCTGATGACGGCCCCATGCCCCAGACCCGTGAGCATATCCTGCTGGCTCGTCAGGTAGGCGTACCAGCCATAGTTGTCTTTCTGAACAAGTGCGATATGGTTGATGATCCTGAGCTGATCGAACTGGTAGATATGGAGCTGCGGGAGCTGCTGAGCAAATATGAATTTCCCGGAGACGACACGCCGATCATCCAGGGCAGCGCGCTGAAGGCCCTGGAGAATCCGACGGACGAAGCGGCGGCAAAATGCATCTGGGATCTGATGGATGCAGTAGATGAATTTATCCCTGAGCCGCTGCGAGATATCGACAAACCCTTCCTGATGCCGGTGGAGGATGTATTTTCCATTTCCGGCCGCGGTACGGTAGCCACCGGCAGGGTAGAGCGCGGCAAGATCAAGGTTGGCGAAGAGGTGGCGATTGTCGGTATCCGCGATACCCAGAAGACGACGGTAACCGGCGTCGAGATGTTCAGGAAGATCCTGGATCAGGGTCAGGCGGGCGACAATGTCGGTATCCTTCTGCGCGGCACCAAGCGTGACGAGATAGAGCGCGGCCAGGTACTTGCGGCGCCGGGCAGCATCACCCCGCATGTAAAGTTCAAGGCGGAATGCTACATATTGAGCAAGGAAGAGGGCGGACGTCATACGCCGTTCTTTAATGGCTATCGGCCGCAGTTTTATTTCCGTACCACCGACGTGACAGGAGTGGTAACGCTGCCCGAGGGAGTAGAGATGGTAATGCCGGGTGACAACGTCACCGTGGAAGGCGTGCTGATCACCCCGATTGCGATGGAAGTGGGACTTCGCTTTGCGATCCGCGAGGGTGGACGCACAGTGGGTGCCGGTGTCATCAACGAGATTATGGAATAAGGGAATGAGCATGATACAAACACAGAAAATCCGTATCAGGCTGAAAGGCTATGATCATAAACTGTTGGATCAATCTACTCATGAGATAGTAGATACGGCGAAGAGGACGGGTGCAACTATTGCTGGACCGATTCCGCTGCCGACATCTATCAACAAATTTTGCGTATTGCGCTCACCTCATGTTGATAAGAAATCACGGGAGGAGTTTGAGATGCGCACCCATCGCAGATTGCTTGATATACTTGAGCCAACCCAGCAGACAATCGACGCCTTGATGAAACTTGAACTTTCTGCCGGTGTTGATGTCGAAATCAAGCTTTAATTTACATCATTTTTAACGATTAACGATTTAAGATTTGAATGGATAAGGCAAACGGAAAATCATGCAGATAATGTTGTTATCGCCTGTTTTTCTGAAAAATAACAAGGATAAGAATCATGCCTAGGACACTTGGTATATTAGGAAAAAAGATTGGGATGACCCGAATCTACACAGAGGTCGGTGATGCGGTTGGCGTAACTGTGGTTGAGGCAGGTCCTTGTGTTGTACTGCAGAAAAAGACGGAAAGCAAAGAAGGATATAATGCCATCCAGGTTGGTTTCGGTGCAAAAAAGGAATCTCGCATCAACAAGCCGATGATGGGCCATTTCAATGGGGCCGGCAAAGGTGGCTTTTATCATATTAAAGAATTTCGCGTAGATGATCCTGAGAAATTCGAACTTGGCCAGCATATCGTAATCAGTGACCTTTTCAAGGTCGGAGATATCGTTGATGTGTCTGGTAAGGTCAAGGGCCGTGGTTTTCAGGGTGTGGTCAGACGCCATGGATTCAAGGGCGGACGCAAAACCCATGGCTCTATGTTTCATCGTGCACCTGGATCAATCGGATGCAGTGCCTGGCCCAGTAAAGTTGTGAAAGGCAAAAAGCTGCCTGGCCAGATGGGAAACAACCTTGTCACCAAGAAGAATGTGACGATCATTGATATTCGTGATGAAGACAATGTCATGATCTTCAAGGGTTCCCTGCCTGGCACGACAAACGAATTGCTTCAGATTTTTACAAAGTAAAAGATAAAGAGGTGCCGGAAAATGGCAGTAACAGGCATAGTTAACATAAAGAATGAAAAAGTTGGAGAAGTAACGCTTAATGACGAGCTGTTCAGCGTCGAAGTAAAACCTTACATTCTCCACGATATCGTCAAGATGCAGCTGGCAAACAGGCGTTCCGGCAATGCATGCACCAAGACCCGCGGTGAAGTTCGCGGCAGCAAGGCAAAACCTTGGCGGCAGAAAGGTACGGGCCGTGCTCGGTCCGGCAGCAAGCGTTCGCCGGTTTGGCGCGGAGGCGGTACGGTATTCGGCCCCAAGCCACGCAGCTACAGCATCAAACTGTCCAAAAAGGTGCGTAGGCTGGGGTTGAGAATGGCTCTGAGCACCCGTTTTTCAGAAAACCGGTTGGTCGTGCTGGACAGCTTTGCCATGGAAGAAATCAAGACGAAAAATTTTGTCAGCGTAATGGGAACACTCAATCTGGACAATGCACTTGTTGTTATCCCTGAAAATGATGAAAAACTGGAAAAATCATCACGCAATGCAGTTGGATACAAGGTGATTCCCACGGCAGGAGTGAATGTTTATGATGTGCTTCTGCATAAAAACATAATATTACTCCAGTCTTGCATTGGTCAGCTTGAAGAGAGGTTACTTTCATGATCGATATCTACAATATCATAAAGAAACCGTGCCTTACTGAGAAAGGCATGATTTTGCAGGAAGAGAACAATCAGGTTGTGATGAGGGTGAATTCAAAGGCAAATAAGATTCAGATCAAAAATGCTGTTGAACATCTTTTTAACGTCAAGGTTGACAAGGTACGTACTGCGAACATGCATGGAAAGAAGAAACGTATCGGCACCCATTTTGGTCAACGTCCGGATTGGAAGAAAGCTGTTATCACCCTGGCTGAAGGGCATAAGATTGATTTTCTTGAACAGCTGTAATCTTGCTTTACTGCTTATCGTATAATTAAATAATCGGGGTAAGAAATGGCAACAATGAAGACCTATAAACCGACATCACCGGGTAGAAGAAACTATGTTTCGATTATCAATCCGGAATTGTCAAAAACCGGACCTGAAAAAGGTTTGGTGCAACCGCTGCAAAAATCTGGTGGACGTAATAATTATGGACGCATTACTGCCAGACATATAGGTGGGGGCCATAAACGTAAATATAGGATAATTGATTTCAAGAGGGACAAGGTAAATATTCCTGCCAAGGTAGCAGCAATTGAATATGACCCGAACCGGTCAGCGAATATTGCCCTGCTCTTTTATGCCGACGGCGAGAAGAGATATATCATCTCACCTTTAGGTATTAAAGTAGGTGATATCGTTGAGGCTGGTGAAAAAGTTGATATCAAGGTCGGCAACTGTCTTCCCATGGCCAATATTCCTCTCGGCAGTATTATCCATAATGTTGAAATGCGTATTGGCAAAGGCGCACAGATGGTGCGCAGTGCCGGTGCCTCAGCCCAGCTGATGGCTAAAGAGGGCGAACATGTTCTGGTTAAACTGCCATCCGGTGAAGTACGCCGATTTCATCGGCTGTGCCGCGCCTGTATCGGGCAGATCGGCAATATTGAACATGAGAGTGAAAAAATAGGCAAAGCTGGACGTAATCGCTGGAAAGGCAATAGGCCAAAGGTTCGTGGTGTTGCCATGAATCCACATGATCATCCCATGGGCGGCGGTGAAGGTAAAAGTTCAGGTGGGCGTCATCCTTGTACACCTTGGGGTATTCCGACCAAGGGATACAAGACGAGGAAGAGGAAACCATCTGATAAGGATATCGTCAAGAAACGGTCATAAAGGGAGATAGAGCATGGGACGGTCGATTAAAAAAGGTCCATTTGTAGATGACCATTTAATGAACAAGGTTGAAAGCGCAAAGGATACAGGTTCGCGTAAGGTTATTAAAACCTGGTCCAGGCGTTCAGATATACTTCCGGAAATGGTTGGTCTTACCTTCGCTGTTCATAATGGGAAAAAATTTATTCCTGTTTTTGTCACAGAAAATATGGTTGGACACAAGTTCGGTGAATTTTCACCGACTCGGACATTTTATAGCCATGCAGGTGACAGAAAAGTCAAAAAGTAATAAGACGGTCACCTGAAAAGGAGTCATTAACCGATGGAAGCAAAGGCTGTTGTAAAAAATATAAGAATTTCGCCTCAGAAAGCGCGGCTTGTCGCGGATATGATTCGTGGCAAGCAGGTTGATAACGCGCTGAACACTCTGAAATTCACCCCGAAAAAAGGTGCGAGTATTATCCGCAAAATTGTCGAATCAGCTGTAGCAAATGCCAGCCAGAATGAGGCAATTGATGTGGATACGTTATTTGTTAAAAAAATATTTATCGATGGCGGACCAATGCTGAAACGTATCCGCCCCAGAGCAATGGGGAGAGCTTCAAGGATATTAAAAAGGTCAAGCCACATAACCGTAGTTCTCGATGAAATGTGATTCGTTGAGTATAGGCTGAATGATCAATTTATTGAGCTTTACTCAGGTTGTGGAAATAAACATAATCCTTATGTGATGGAGGAAGGTTTTGGGCCAGAAAGTTAATCCAATAGGTTTGCGCCTTAATATTGTGCGATCATGGGAATCAACATGGTATGCAGACCGTGATTATGCAAAATATCTACTTGAAGATCAAAAGATCAGAAAGTATCTGAAAAAGAGGCTTTATCATGCCGGTATTTCTAAAATAAATATTGCCCGCACCGGTGAAAAGCTGAAACTGAAACTCCACACTGCAAGGCCAGGTATTGTCATCGGTAAAAAGGGGACGGAAATCGAGGCCTTGAAAAGCGATCTCGATAAGCTGACCAACAGGCAATGCGTTGTGGACATTCAGGAGGTTAGACGTCCTGAGGCCGATGCGCAGCTTGTCGCGGAAAATGTCGCCCTGCAGCTTGAAAGACGTATCGCATTTCGCCGGGCAATGAAAAAGGCGGTTAATATCGCCTTGAAGTTCGGAGCAAAAGGTATTAAGATAGCCTGCTCTGGTCGTTTAGGCGGTGCGGAAATGGCACGGCGGGAGTGGACCAGGGAAGGTCGTGTTCCCCTTCATACGCTTCGGGCTGATATAGATTACGGTTTTGCTGAAGCAAATACGACATATGGCATTATCGGCGTAAAAGTTTGGATCTTTAAGGGCGAAGTTCTTGCTGATACTGAACAGATCAGTGAATAAATGAATTTGCCTGTTTCTGAAAAATAAGGTGCATATGGGGTACTTTATTTTATTCAATGTAAATCCAAGCAGATATCATAATGATATGCTTGATATTGATTAAGGTAACATAGCGATGCTTAGTCCAAAGAAAGTTAAACATAGGAAACAAATGAAGGGCCGCATGAAAGGCACTGCCCTGCGCGGTTCGTCTTTGGTTTTTGGTGAGTACGCTTTGAAAGCTGTTCAGTGCGGTAATATGACTGCTCAGCAGATTGAAGCAGCTCGTATTGCAATAAACAGAACCGTTAAGCGTGGCGGCAAGATGTGGATTCGCATTTTCCCTGACAAGCCGATTACTAAAAAGCCTGCCGAAACAAGGATGGGTAAAGGCAAGGGCAGCCCGGAATTCTGGGTCGCTCCGGTCCGGCCTGGACGGATTTTGTATGAGCTGACGGGTGTCGAAGAAAGTTTGGCTGTCAAAGCCTTGACTCTGGCTGGGAATAAGCTTCCTTTTGCAACCAAAGTTATTTCGAAGAGGAGCAGTTTATGAAGGCCAAAGAAATCCGTGAATTAAGTGTTGATGATCTGAAAACGAAATCCAGAGATCTGGCTGAAGAGCTTAATAAATTGAAATTTCAGCATGGCATAAGACCGCTTGAGAGCACTGCCAAGCTTAAAGATCTTCGCCGGCAAATTTCAATAGTTAAAACAATAATCACTGAAAAACTTCAGTTAAATTAATTTCAAAGATCGATGGTGAATCAAAAACATTCATATATCGCGGGATAAACAGATGGTGGAAAAGAAAGCACATAAAAAGACTAGAATCGGCATTGTGATAAGCGACAAAATGGACAAAAGCGTAGTCATTCGCACGGAGCGGTTGATTCGCCATAAACTTTATGGAAAGTTCATTCGCCGACAAGTGAAATATATGGCCGATGATCCGGAAAGCCTTTGCAGTGTTGGCGATCTTGTCATGATTGAAGAATGCCGTCCGCTGAGCAAAAGAAAGCGCTGGAGATTGCGTCAAATTGTAGAAAAAGCAGTAATTGTCTGATTGACTTCCTGTTTTTTCAGTTTATTTATTGCAAGAGCCGCAAACACATTATTACTCAATAATATTCACTGCAAGGTGAATAGTTGGTGAAGATATGATACAGACAGAAACCGTTCTCAATGTTGCTGATAACTCCGGTGCAAAGAAAGTTCTTTGTATCCGTGTGCTTGGAGGAACCAGGAGAAGATATGCCCGCGTCGGCGACGTTATTGTCGTTTCAGTCAAAGAGGCTATACCCAATGCCAAGGTAAAAAAAGGTGATGTTCTTCGCGCAGTAATAGTTCGCACTGTCAAGCAGATCAAACGCAAGGATGATACATCTGTTAGATTTGATGAGAATTCAGCAGTGCTTCTTGCCGGATCAGGTGAACCCATAGGGACCAGGATCTTTGGCCCTGTTGCCCGTGAACTGCGACTTAAAGGATTTATGAAAATAATATCACTGGCTCCTGAAGTTCTTTAATTGTCATAAACATTTTGACGTAAGTCATACAGACAGGCCGTAAGTGATAGAAAATTTATATATATGAGGTTTGAGTGATGGGTGCAGGGAAAAATTATCTGAAGCTCAATGATAAGGTTGAGGTCGTTGCCGGTAAGGATAAAGGCCGAGTGGGCAAAATAACAAAAGTATATCCTGACTCTGATAAGGCAAAAGTTGAAAAAATCAACATGATCAAACGCCACATGAAGCCCAATATGAAAAACCAGCAGGGTGGCATAATCGAAATGGAAGCGCCAATGCATGTTTCCAATCTGATGTTGATTTGTTCCAAGTGTGCAAAGGCTGTCCGAGTAAAAAATTCTCGTTTGGAAGATGGAACAAAGGTCCGCGTCTGCAAAAAGTGTGGTGAATCAATAGAGGCTGGCGCGTAACGGCTTTTGGTTTATTGGAGGCAATGATGGAAAGTTTAAAAGAATACTACGAAAAAGAATGCATTCCCATGCTCGTCAAGGAGTTTGGGTATAAAAATATGATGGAAGTGCCCAAGATTGAGAAGATCGTTCTCAACATGGGCCTGGGCGAAGCGGTGCAAAACCCCAAGATCGTTGATGGGGCCGCCAATGAACTGACCCTCATTGCCGGCCAGCGAGCTGTCATAACAAAGGCCAAAAAATCCATTGCCACATTTAAGCTCAGGGAAGGAATGCCCATTGGCTGCAAGGTTACCCTGCGCAAAGCGCGGATGTATGATTTTTTGAGCAAACTTGTCCATATCGCCCTTCCCAGGGTTCGTGATTTCAGGGGGGTTAAAGCCGGCGGCTTTGACGGCCGGGGGAATTTTTCTTTCGGTGTCAAAGAGCACATTATTTTCCCTGAGATCGACTATGACAAGATAGATAAAATCAAAGGTTTTAATATAACAATTACAACCAATGCAAAGACTGACGAAGAAGGGCGTTTTCTCTTAAAAGCGCTGGGTATGCCTTTCCATAAATAGTACTGTTCAGGAGGAAGAGGTTGGCTAAGAAATCTTTAATATCAAAAAGTGAGCGCAAACCGAAATTTGGTGTTCGCGCTTATAATCGCTGTCCACTTTGTGGTAGGCCACGGGCATTTATCCGTAAATTTGGTGTGTGCAGGATTTGTTTCAGATCCCTTGCTTCCCGAGGTGAGATAACCGGCGTGACAAAATCGAGCTGGTAATTGCTCAATTTGTCTTTTTTGATTGACTGCAAAAGGAGTAGATACATGTCTATAAGTGATCCTCTGGCAGATATGCTGACCAGAATCCGCAATGCCAGGATGGTAAAGTTTGAAAGTCTTGAGATGCCGTATTCCAAATTACGCAGTGGTGTGGCGGAGATCTTAAAGAAAGAAGGCTATATCAGTGATTATCAGGTTGTTAAAGATACCAAACAAGGTGTTTTGAAGATTACCCTGAAATACGACCAGAACAGAAATCCCGTGATTACCGGGTTGAAGAGGGTGAGCAAACCAGGCTGTCGGGTCTATGTGAAATCCGATGATATACCAAAAGTTATGAGTGGACTTGGAATAGCTATCATATCTACTTCAACTGGTATTCTTACAGACCGAGAGGCTCGGAAAAACGGTGTTGGTGGAGAGTTGCTCTGCACTGTCTGGTAATAGTTGAATTTGATCGGACGGTTTTCAATGATGGAGACCGTTTGTTAATTAAGTGAACATGAAGTTAGTTAGATAGAGTGGAGATGACCAATGTCAAGGATTGGCAATCAACCCATACCGGTACCAGCTGGGGTTAAAGTTGATATTAATGGTACACATGTAAAGGTTACCGGACCCAAGGGAACTTTGGAGAGAAGCATCCGGCCAGAGATCAGTCTTGTTCAAGCCGATGGTAATATTACAGTAAAATGCTTGGATAACAGCAAAAGAACGCGGGCCTTTAGCGGTTTAACCCGTACCCTGATAAATAACATGATTCTCGGCACAGAGAAACTGTTCGCCAAGAAACTGGTTATTGAAGGTGTTGGCTATAAGGCTGAATTGCAAAAAAGCGAGTTGACGCTCAATGTCGGCTACTCAAATCCGGTGATATTCACTCTGCCCGATGGGGTGACCGGAAAAGTAGAGAAGACCACCATTACCCTTGAGGGGATCGACAAGGAACTTCTTGGAATGACTGCCGCCAAAATTCGCGATATCAGAAAACCCGAACCCTATAAGGGGAAGGGCATCAGATATGATGATGAGCATATTGTCCGCAAGGCTGGTAAATCAGCATCGAAGTAACAGAGTAACTTTTGAATTTTATTTAGGTTAAAACAATGGCGAGAACAAATCAGAAGACTGTTGCACGTGATAAGCGTATCAGACGAATCAGAAAAAAGATATTAGGTACTGCTGAAAGACCACGCCTGCGTGTTTTTAAAAGTTCCAAACATATATATGCCCAGGTGATTGATGATGTGGCAGGACACACCATGTGTTCCATGTCGACATGTGACAAGTCATATACACCTGTTGAAGAAAAAGGAAAAATTTCAGTTGCTCATCATGTTGGAGTGCTTCTGGCGAAAAAAGCAATTGAAAAGGGCATTAATAAAGTTGTATTTGACCGGGGCGGTTACATTTATCACGGCCGTGTCAAGGCTTTATCGGATGGTGCTCGTGAAGGTGGTCTTGAATTTTAATGCAAATTTATTCAAGCATGAATCATTCTAATCATATGGAATAGTTGGGGGTGTAAGTTGGCCGATTTTAAAAGCGATAAGATTGATGATCAGCTTATTGAAAAGATAGTATACATCAACAGGGTAGCTAAAGTTGTTAAGGGTGGTCGGCGTTTCAGCTTTAGTGCAATCGTTGTTGTCGGTGATGGCAATGGCAGTGTTGGTTATGGTCTTGGCAAAGCAAATCAGGTACCGGAAGCCATACGCAAAGGTGTCGAAAAGGCACGTAAAGACATGAAACCCGTTGCCATTAATGACATCAGCATTCCCCACGAAACAAATGGCAGATTCGGCGCCGGCAAGGTAATGCTCAAACCTGCTTCAGCGGGTACAGGAGTTATAGCCGGTGGTGCGGTCAGAGCAGTTCTCGAGGCTGCCGGTGTGCAGAATATCCTCACCAAATGCCTTGGATCGCATAATCCTCACAATCTTGTCAAGGCAACCCTTGACGGATTGAGAAAGTTGCGCAGTGTTGAGAAAGTTGCAAAACAACGTGGGTTGACAGTTGAGGAAATACTCTCATAAGTGAATATCATTTGTAGTATCTTCTCTACAAGTATTCTTACTGTGTTAAATCCCGCATCAATTATTTCCGTATTGGTAAATGCGATTAGTTATCGATAGGTATGGTCATGGCGAATGAGCTTAAAATAACATTGAAAAAGAGCGTGATCGGCAGCACCAAAAAAGTGCGTGCCACTGCCACGGGTCTGGGTTTGACCAAAACGAACAGAACAATCGTTCGCAAAGACACCCCTGAGATTCGAGGAATGGTGAACAAGGTTCAACATCTTGTTGAAGTGGAGGAAATATAATGCTGTCATTGTCAAACTTATCCCCCCAGAAAGGTTCAACCAAGCAGAGGAAACGACTGGGTAGAGGTCCGGGAAGCGGACATGGCAAAACCTCTGGCCGCGGGCATAAAGGCTTTAAGGCCCGCTCCGGCAGTGGTATAAAGCTCGGTTTTGAGGGTGGCCAGATGCCTCTGCAGAGACGTCTGCCGAAACGCGGGTTTAACAATATATTCCGCAAGGAATTTGCCGTGGTCAATGTGAAGGATCTCGACAAGCTTGAAGCTGGCAGTAAAGTAGATCGCCAGGCTCTGGTTGCAGCCGGGCTTATCCGCGCCAAGGACAACTTTGTTAAGATACTCGGTGAAGGCGAACTGATCAAAAAATTCACCGTTGCCGTTGATAAGGTAAGTGAAAGTGCTCGCAAAAAGATTGAGAATGCCGGCGGAACAATCGAGGAATAAAAGAGGATTATAATGGCCGGTGCTCTGCAAAGCGTTGCAAATATTCCTGATCTCAGGAGGCGCATTACTTTTACCCTGCTGATGCTTGCCGTTTACCGTGCCGGAGTGCAGATTCCTACTCCAGGCATCAACGGAGAGGCCCTCGCGTCTTTTTTTGAAAAAAACGCGAGTACTCTGTTTGGCATGTTTAACATGTTTTCAGGTGGTGCATTAGAAAATTTTTCGATTTTCGCCCTGGGAATTATGCCATATATCAGTGCCTCCATTATTTTTCAGCTGTTGACCGTCGTCGTCCCGCAGCTTGAGGCATTATCCAAAGAAGGTGAGTCAGGCCGGAGAAAAATTACCCAATACACCCGGTATGCGACGGTTGGGCTGAGTCTTATCCAGTCATTGATGATCAGCACAGGTCTTGAAGGCATGGTTGCCCCTGTTGGCACTGAAATGATCGTCATAAACCCTGGTTGGCAATTCCGCATCATGACCATGCTGACGTTGACATCCGGCACGGCCTTTATCATGTGGCTTGGGGAGCAGATGACGGAACGGGGCATCGGCAATGGGATATCGCTGATCATCTTTGCCGGTATTGTGGCAAGAATGCCCGCCGCCATTGTCAACACTTTTAAAATGGTGGGCTCCGGTGAGATTACCGTGATATTTCTGCCTATTCTGATTGCCATGATGGCGGCTGTTATTTCCATCATCATCTTTTTTGAGACAGCCCAGCGCCGCATACCCATACAGTATGCCAAGCGAATGATCGGCAGGCAGATGTATGGCGGGCAGAGATCGCATCTTCCTCTTAAGATTAATATATCCGGTGTTATTCCGCCGATTTTTGCCTCATCCATCATGATGTTTCCGGCTACAATAGGCGGTTTCATCAAAATTGACTGGGTGCAGGAGATTACCTCAAAACTTGCATGGGGCAGCCCCTTACACACTCTGCTCTATGTCGGATTGATAGTCTTTTTCTGCTTTTTTTATACGGCAGTCACGTTCAACCCGATCGATGTTTCTGAGAATCTGAAAAAACATGGCGGTTTTGTTCCAGGGGTACGACCCGGCAAAAAAACTGCTGAATTCATTGATAAGGTGATCACGCGGTTGACGGTTATTGGTGCGATTTATGTCAGCTTGGTATGTGTGCTGCCAACAGTGTTGATAAACAAGTTGAATGTGCCATTTTATTTCGGCGGTACGGCGCTGTTGATCGTTGTCGGGGTTGCCCTGGATACCTTGTCGCAAATTGAATCCCATTCCATTTCGAGAAATTATGATGGATTTTTGAAGTCTGGCCGCATTAAGGGCAGAAGATAGGACTGGCTCTTCTTTATGACTTCAGCAATCATTTTGAAGTCCGCCTCCGAACTGGCAATCATGGAGGAGGCAAACCAGATAGTGGCACAAACGTTGTGTATGCTGAAAGAGCATATCGCTTCGGGTGTTACCACTTTACAGCTTGATCAGCTGGCTGAGAAATACGCCCGGGGGAAAAATGCCGTTCCGGCCTTTAAAGGTTACCGGGGTTTCCCTGGCAGCCTTTGTGTTTCGTTAAATGATCAGGTTGTGCATGGTATTCCTTCTCGAAAAGTTGTCTTAAAAGAAGGGGATATTCTCAGTATTGACTTTGGGGTCAAATATAAAGGCTATTATGGTGATGCGGCGATCACCCTGCCGGTCGGTAATGTTGATAAAGAAGCGGAAAATCTTCTGAAAATTACCCGGGAGTCATTATATAAGGCCATTGAACAGGTAAAGATAGGAAACAGGATTTCCGATATTTCCCAGGCAGTGCAGGATTATGTCGAGGAAAGAGGATATTCCGTTGTGCGCCAGTTTGTTGGACATGGCATCGGGCAGAATTTGCATGAACCGCCGGAGATACCAAATTACAAGAGGGCCGGCAGATCACCTAAATTACTGGCTGGAATGGTACTTGCCATCGAGCCCATGGTCAATGCCGGTGGCCATGAAGTAAAGATTCTTGGCGACGGCTGGACGGTTGTGACCATTGATAAAAGTCTTTCCGCTCATTTTGAGCATTCCGTAGCTGTAACGGAAAATGGTCCGCTGGTTTTAAGCCATGGTCTGTAAAGCAAATTAAATAATAATTACAGTGGAAATTTGATAAAAAACAGGTTATAATGTTAAATTCATTTTTCGCTGCAAGGTCTCTCGGGGCTGTTGTTTTTTTCGTTTTGCAGTAAAGTTTTAAAAATTTTTGTTTTAATATCAGTGAGGTAGGCAAAATTTTATGGCTAAGGAAGAGGCCATTACCGTAGAAGGAACAATTATTGAACCATTACCTAACGCGATGTTTCGTGTTGAGCTTGATAATGGCCATAAGATCCTAGCCCATATTTCAGGTAAAATGAGGATGCATTTTATCAAGATTTTGCCTGGTGACCGCGTAACAGTCGAGCTCTCCCCTTACGATCTGACCAGGGGCAGGGTAACATTCAGGGCAAGAAGTCAAAGTAGAAATAACCGCAGGGAATAATCATGAAAGTTCGTACATCTGTTAAAAAGATATGCAGTGATTGCAAGGTTTACAAGCGCAAAGGTGTAGTGCGAGTTTCTTGTAAGGTTAAAAAGCATAAACAACGGCAAGGATAGTCGAAAATATAATGAGGAGGTAGACCTTGGCTCGCATAGCAGGCGTTGATTTGCCCAAAAATAAGCATATGGAAATTGCCCTTACCTATATTTTTGGTATCGGCCGTACCACCGCCCGAAAAATTCTTGATGAAGTCGGATTGTCATATACATATAACAGTGATGAACTGTCAGATGACGACGCGGTCCGCATCAGAAAGATAATGGATGACGGTTATTCAGTTGAAGGTGACAAGAGACGTGAAGTGGCCCTTGATATCAAGCGCTTGATGGATCTCGGCTGTTATCGTGGTATCAGGCATCGTCGCGGACTGCCCTGTAGAGGACAACGCACAAAAACAAATGCCAGGACACGTAAAGGACCACGTCGTGCAGCTGGTGCGCGGAAAAAATAAGAATTTCAAGATTTGAGAATATCAACGGACCTGAACAGGAGAAATAAATGGCCAGTCCGAAAAAGAAAACGAAACGTAAAGAAAAGAAGAATGTGCCTGAAGGTATTGTTCATATCAAATCCACATTCAATAATACATTGATTTCTATTACCGATAAACAGGGTAATGTCATTTCATGGTCAAGTTCAGGTGTTCTTGGTTTTAAGGGTTCAAGAAAAAGTACACCCTTTGCTGCCCAGAATGCGGTAGAAACGGCAGCCAAGGTTGCCATGGATCATGGTATGCGCAAGGTTGAAATCAATGTCACCGGACCTGGCCCGGGCCGCGAGGCTGCTATACGGGCACTGCAGGTTGTGGGGTTTGAAGTAAGCAGGATATGTGATGTCACACCTGTGCCACATAATGGCTGCAAACCTCCCAAAAGACGTAGAGTTTAATCCATTTTAATATAATATTGCGGCAACGTTATTGAATAGTAATAACGGAGGTAAAAATTGGCCAGATATAGAGGTTCAGTGTGCCGGCAATGCCGGAGAGAGAAATTAAAGCTGTTTCTGAAAGGGGACAGATGTTATTCTGACAAATGTGCATTCGAAAAGAGAGCTTTCCCTCCCGGACAACATGGGCAGGCGAGAATGAGAAAAGTTTCTGATTACTCGATCCAGTTAAGGGAAAAGCAGAAAGTTCGTCGTATATACGGCATGCTCGAAGGTCAGTTCAAAAGATATTTTGAGATGGCTGAAAGTGCAAAAGGCGTAACGGGTGAGAACCTGCTGGTATTTCTCGAGAGGCGTTTGGATAATGCTATTTTCAGGCTTGGTTATGCATCCTCCCGCACCCAGGCTCGCCAATTAGTTAAGCATAATCATATACAAGTTAATGGCAGGACAGTAAATATCCCTTCATTTCTTATTTCTGTAAATGATGTGATTTCTATCCGTGAAAAAAGCCGTAAGATAGAATCAATTAATGATAGTCTTGAAGCAGTTGCAAGACGTGGTGTACCAAACTGGCTTGAACTGGATCAGAAAAATTACACTGGTAAGGTGAAAGCGGTCCCAGATCGTCAGGAAATCACGATGCCGATTCAGGAACAGCTGATTGTTGAACTTTATTCCAAATAAGCATTAAGGTCGCCCTTTTTTTTATTTGGAAATTACAGCAAGAGAAATAAGATGGCAAATGAGGAAATCTTGACACAAGAATCGACACCTTTTTATCGCAATTGGAATGATCTGATTAGTCCCAGTTCTTTGGAAGTAGATCATGAAACTCATAATGTTAATTATGGGAAATTTGTCTGTCAGCCTCTGGAAAGGGGATTCGCGACAACTATCGGCAATGGGTTGCGACGTATACTTTTATCCTCTATTCAAGGTGCGGCCATTACCGCTGTAAAAATTGATGGAGCACTGCATGAATTTTCAACTCTTCCAGGTATACTGGAAGATGTGACAGAGATTATTCTTAATCTCAAAGAAGTACGTTTAAAGCTCAATACTGAAAATTCTGCCACGGTAAGAATAGAAAAACGCGAAAAAGGGATTGTTACGGCAGCAGACATTATTTCTGGTAATGCCGTTGAGGTAATGAATCCTGATAAACATATCTGCACCATTACAGGTGATGGCCATTTCATCGCGGAATTAGAGGTTAAATGGGGCAAGGGCTATTCACCCGCTGAAAAAAACAAGACTGAAGAGCAGAGTGTCGGCGTGATTCCGATCGATGCCATATTTACCCCGATTAATAAGGTGAAAACCCTTGTCAGCCAGGCCCGCGTTGGCCAGCGTACCGATTATGACAAGCTGACGATGGAAATTCATACGGACGGTAGTGTGAAACCGGAAGATGCTCTCGCCTTTGCTGCAAAAATTCTTAAAGAGCAGATGACTGTTTTTATTAATTTCAACGAAGATCAGATTGAACAGGCAGAAGAAGAAAAATCTGATGTGAGGGAAATTAAATCAATTAACCCGAATCTCTCCAAGAGTGTTGAAGATCTGGAACTTTCCGTAAGATCAGCAAATTGCTTGCGTAATGCCCAGATTACCTATATCGGGGAACTTGTTCAAAAGACCGAAGCGGAAATGCTTAAGACGAAGAATTTCGGGCGTAAGTCCTTAAATGAGATCAAGCAGCTTCTGCAACAAATGGACCTTTCTCTCGGCATGAAGATAGACAAATGGGAACCACCTGTATCAACAGCAACTGTTGATGACCAGGATGAATAATGAGGTATTGCAATGAGGCATAGGAATTCAGGAAGAAGGCTCGGACGAACTACCCCCCATAGAAAGGCTATGGTTCGTAACATGGTTACTTCCTTGCTCGAACATGAACGCATCGTAACAACAACACCTAAAGCAAAAGAAGTGCGAAAGATTGCTGATAAAATGATAACCCTCGCCAAGCGTGGTGATCTCCATGCCCGCAGACAGGCACTTGCTTTTATCCGCGATTCAAAGATTGTTTCCAAGCTTTTTGATAAGCTCAGAGCTGAATATCAGGACCGTCAGGGCGGTTACACCAGAATTATCCAGACCGGCAACAGAAATGGTGATGCTGCGCCCATGGCGATTCTTGAATTGGTTAATTATCAGCAGGCCAATGAGGTAGAGGCGGATAACTGATCTTTGCAGCCAGCACAACATATTTTCGGCGATAAAAAACCCGGGCATTTTATAATGTCCGGGTTTTTTTATTGGCGAAGCGTTTGCTATTGTGAGCCTGCTTGCAGCTGTCTTTCGGCGCCATGCAGAGTAACTGCAGCTGTTTTTTTTATGGTAAAGTAAAGAAAATATTGCCTTGATTGAAATCTTTTGTTATTTGATAGATTACGTTGATGGTACAGTTTTTTTTAGTCAGAGTTGCTGGTCGTATCCTCACTGAAAAAGGATAGTCAAACTGTTTGGCTATGAGAAATCTGTGAACGTTAATTTTTTTTAATGATTCCTCATAGGGAATGAAGGAGCAGTAATGGTACAGGGTAAAGTGAAATGGTTCAATGAATCAAAAGGTTTTGGCTTCATTGAACGCGAAGATGGTGATGATGTTTTTGTACATTTCTCAGCTATTAAAGAGGAAGGGTTTAAGACATTAAACGAAGGCCAGCGTGTTGAATTTGACATTGTAGACGGCCAGAAAGGCCCTGCTGCTGCCAATGTGAAAAAGATCTAACCCCTCATATTGATATAACATAAAAAAAACCCACCTGCTGAGGTGGGTTTTTTTTATGTTATAACTTTCTCTTGTCTATCACCCTTTTTGCTTTGCCTTCAAAGCGTTCCAAAGATTTTTCCTCAACAAGCTTCACATCAACACCGATACCGAGTTCAGTTGCTAATCGTTTTTTGATATGCTCCACGAGCTGTCTCTGTTTTTTCATCTGGTCAAAAAAGATCGATTCAACCACCTCCACCAGCACCGTCACTTTATCAAGTCGGCCATCACGTTCGACAATGATCTGATAATGGGGCTCTGTCCCTTCGATATCAAAGAGGATGGATTCAATCTGCATGGGGTAGACGTTGACCCCTTTGATGATGAGCATATCATCGGTGCGGCCGATCACTCTGGTCATGCGGTTAAAGGTTCGCCCGCATGGACAAGGATCAGTTACCAGCCTGGCAAGGTCTCTGGTCCGGTAGCGGATGACCGGAAAGGCCTCTTTGGTGATGGTGGTGAAAACCAGCTCTCCCAATTCGCCTGGCGCCGCCGGCTCAAGGGTTTCCGGATTAATAACCTCAACAATGAAATGATCCTCATTGATATGTAGCCCGTTGCAGTAACTGCATTCACCGGCGACACCCGGGCCCATTACTTCACTGAGCCCATAGTTGTCCGTGGCAATAATGCCGAGTTTATTTGTTATTTCCGTCCGCATCTCTTCGGACCACGGTTCTCCGCCGAAAAGGCCATATTTCAGCTGCAGGGCATTGATGTTAATATTCATCTCGATCATGGTGTCGGCAAGCAGCAGGGCGTAGCTTGGGGTGCAGACAAGGGTGGTGGTTTTAAAGTCCTGCAGAATCTGGATCTGGCGTTTGGTATTGCCGCTGGAAATGGGGATAACCGAGGCCCCGACCCGTTCGGCGCCGTAATGCAGACCGAAGCCGCCGGTAAATAATCCGTAGCCAAAGGCTATCTGCACCACATCATCCGCGTCAACCCCTGTTGCCGTCAAAATTCTGGCCACCATATCCGACCAGTTTTTAATGTCGTTTCTGGTGTAGCCGACCACCGTTGCCATGCCAGTTGTCCCGGATGAGGCATGGAGGCGGACCACGTCACGCAGAGGTACGGCAAAAAGACCGTATGGGTAGTTACTGCGCAGGTCATCTTTGGTAGTGAAAGGCAATTTGCGCAGTTCTTCCAATGAACGGAAGCCGTCAGGGTCAATGGCCAGTTCCTTGAATTTTTTTCGATAAAAGGGGACATGGGTGGCAACGCGATAAAGGGTGGACTGCAGTCTCTCAAGCTGGAGTTGCTCCAGGTCTTCCCTTGGCATGCATTCTTTTGCTTTATCCCAATACATGTTCAGCCTCCATATATTTTAAAACCGGACGATTGGTGTAAAAATTCTGGGCCGCGCCCTAAAGCGCGACCTCACGGCCGAGATAGGCGCGCTGTACATCTCTGTTGACGAGAAGGTCCTCCGACGGACCCTGCAGAATAAATTTTCCTGTTTCCAGCACATAGCCGCGGTCGGCAATGGCCAGGGCCGCCTTGGCGTTCTGCTCGATGAGCAGCACCGTGTTGCCGGCATCGCGCAGCTTGCCAATAATCTGAAAAATATTTTTAACAATGAGAGGCGCAAGTCCGGTTGACGGTTCATCAAGCATAATGAGTTTGGGTTTGGCCATCAGGGCCCGGCCCATGGCCAGCATCTGCTGCTCCCCGCCGGAAAGGGTGCCGGCCAGCTGGTTCTGGCGCTCTTGCAAGACCGGAAAGATATCATAGATATACTGCAGCTCCGCATCTGTATCCACCTTGTTTTTCTTATATTGCACGTAGCCGCCCAGGATGAGATTCTCCCGGACCGAAAGGGTGGAAAACACCTGCCGTCCCTCCGGCACCAGCGAGCAGCCGGCGGCAACAATCTTCTCCGGTCTGGTCTGGTTGATGGGATTGTCCAGCAGCAGAATGTCACCGGCAGAGGCTTTAATGATCCCGGCGATGGTATAGAGCAGGGTGGTCTTGCCGGCGCCGTTTGCCCCGATGATGGTGACGATCTCGCCGCTGTTGACATGCATGGAGATGCGTTTCAGCACCCGCAGTTTGCCGTAGCCCGCCTCAAGGTTTTTGATTTTAAGCATCCCCGTCTCCCAGATAGATTTGGATGACTTCCCTGTTCTGCTGGATAGCGCTGGGGATATCTTCGGCAATTTTCTGACCGAAGCTGAGCACTACGATCTCATCGGAAATATCCATGACCAGGGACATGTCATGTTCAACAAGCAGCACCGTGATGCCCTGTGATTTGATTTTCATGATCAGGCGGGCGATTTCCGCAGTTTCATAGATATTTAAGCCGGCCGCCGGTTCATCAAGCAGGAGAAGGGTCGGTTCAGAGGCAAGGGCCCTGGCAAATTCAACGGCACGCTGCTGGCCAAAGGAGAGGCTTGAGGCTTCCACATCGGCATATTGACTGATTTCTAGCAGATGCAGCAGCTCGAAGGACTTCTCCCTGATGGCGTTTTCCTCTTTGCGGGACGCGGGGGAATGGAACATGCCGCCGAAAAATCCGGCCCGGCTGCGGGTATGGCGGCCCACCATGATATTTTCCAGAGCGGTCATGCCGGGGAAAAGTTTGATATTCTGAAAGGTACGGGAAATGCCGCGGCGGGCGATCTGGTATGGCTGCAGTCCGTGGATCGGGCTGCCGTCAAAAAAAATCTGGCCGGAAGTGAGCGGCAGGTTGCCGGAAATAAGATTAAAAAGGGTGGTTTTGCCGGCGCCATTGGGACCGATGACCGATTTGATCATTCCTTGCCGGACGTTGAAGCTTACCTGGCTGACAGCCTGCAACCCGCCGAAATGTTTATTGACATTTTTAATATCTAAAAGTGTCATCGCAAATAACCTTGCATCCGCTTCAGATGTCGGTGGAAGATTTCTTGAAAAAATGCCAGACCTGCAGACGTAACAGGCCATGCGGGGCAAAAAGCATGATAATAATGAGGATGGCGCCGAAAACCGCATCATCATAAGAGCCGAACATACCCCGCAGGGAGAGGAAATTGAGCACGGCTGCCATGACCAGCGCCCCCCACAGATTTGCCATGCCGCCAATGGCGACAATGGCAACGTAGCGGACAGACTTCATAATGCCGGCCTCTGATGGTCCGATGCCGCCGTTGTAGTGAGTAAGGAAAATGCCGGCAATCGAGGCCAAAACAGCGCTTAAGACAAAGGTGTAGAGTTTGTAGCGGGCGGTATCCACCCCCATGGCATTGGCTGCTTCTTCTGAACCATGGATGGCCCGCAGGGCCCTGCCCACCCGGGAGTCGATAAGGTTCTGCAGCAGCAGGAAGCCGATGACCAAAAGAATACAGGCAATATAATAGTTCTGCACACGGTTGCTGAAGTCGCCGCTGACAATGACGCCGGGCAGCAGGCGAAAGCCGGGCACATCGGAAATACCGTCCGCTTCGCCGAAGATTTCGGTGGCCAGCACCACCCGGAAGATGATGATGCCGAAACCCAGGGTGGCCATGGCCAGGTAGTGTCCTTTTAATTTGAGCACCGGAATACCGATCAGAAAGGCGATCACCACGGTCAGGACAATGGCGACAACACAGGCAAGCCATGGGTTAACGGAAAGTAATGTTTCTCCATAGAGATTCTCGCGGGAAACCAGTAACCCGCAAGTGGAAAGGAAGTTGATGAAGCCGCTGCCTTTGGCATGCAATGGGCCAAGGTCGTAAGTGGTCAGCACGGCGGATGTATAGCCGCCGATGGCAAAAAAGCCGGCGTGACCAAGAGAGATCTGGCCGGCATAGCCCATCACCAGGCAGAGACCGATAATGAGCAGGCAATAGTAGGCGGTCATGGTCATCTGGGTGAGGTAGTAGGCCGTTCCCGTCATCTGGGTAAGCTGCTGCACGCCGGCGAGCACCAGCAGCAGAATGAAGATGGGGAAATATCTGCGTGCTTTCATCAGAATTCCTTTAATCCTGCCGCCTCTCTGCTACCGAATAAGCCGTGGGGACGGACAAAAAGGATGGTGAGCAGCAGGGCGATGGAAATGGCATCCTGGAAAGCCAGCGGGACAACCGATACACTGAATGACTCGATAATGCCCAGCAGAAGGCCGGCGATGACGGCGGCCATGCTGTTGCCCAGACCGCCCAGCACAGCAACGGTAAAACCTTTGATCGCCAGGGCGGTGCCGCCGTCATACTGGGTATAGGTGATGGGGGACACCACACAGCCGGCCAGCGCGCCGATCCCGGCGCTGAGCATGAAGGAAAAGGTAACCATGTTTTTGCTATTGATGCCGCACAGGGTGGCAGCCAGCCGGTTTGCGGCGCATGCCCGCATTTCCTGCCCCAGGGAGGTGAATTTGAAAAAAAGACTGAGCAGCACGACAATGACTGAGCAGACCCCGATCACCCACAACACCTGGGGAGAAATGTTTGTTGCCATGATCCGGATGGTGGAGATCTCATTGCCGTTGAAATAGGGCAGGGAGCGCACCCCTTCTCCCCAGATGTGCAACGCCGCTTCCCTGATGAGAATGGAAAGTCCGATGGTGATGATGATCATGCGGAGAACGGATGGGTTCTTCAGCCAGCGGATAAAAATTATTTCAATAAGGGCGCCGATGATCATGGTAATGATGACGGCAAGCCCTATGGCCAGCGGCAGGGGCAGTATGGCATGCAGAGAGATGGCAATCATGCCGCCCAGCATGACGAACTCGCCCTGGGCAAAATTTATGATGCCGGTGGTATTGTAAATGATATTAAAGCCGATGGCCACGATGGCATAAATGCTGCCATAGGTTATACCGGCAAAGAGATATTGAAAAAAAAGTTGCGATGTCATTGGCGCATCATCAGATCCCGAAAAGCAGTAGCTCTTCTTGTTGGCAGGTAGAAAAAAGGGGACTGCCGCGCTTTCAGGCAACCCCCTTTTTCACCGCTGTAAAATTACAGTTACTTGTTGTACAGAACAAACTTGCCGTCTTTGACGGTCAGCATGGCAAATGAGTCAATATCCAGGCCATTGTGGTCTTCGGCGCTGAAGTTGAAGATGCCGCCGGTACCGACAAAGCCTTTCATGTTTTCAATGGCGTCGCGCACTTTCTCACTGTCAGTGCTGCCGGCTGCCTTGATGGCTTCAGCAAGGATCATGATGGCATCATAACCATGGCCGCCGAAGGTGCTGGCCGGTTCCTTGAATTTTGCCTCATATTCATCCCGGTACTGGATCAGGACATTTTTCTGGGGATGGTCGGCCGGCAGGGTGTCCGCTACCAGCAGGCGGCCGGCAGGGAAGATAATCCCCTCTGCCGCCACACCGGCGGCCTCAACATATTTGATGTTGCCGAAACCATGGCTCTGGAAAATAGGCACATTCCAGCCGGCCTGACGGATGTTTTTGGCAACAATGGCCTGGGCCGGAACGATGGACCAGTTGACCACGGCCTGGATATCCTTGTTGGCACTGATTTTGGCAATAACGGCGCTGAGATCGGTGGCCGCTTTGTCATACACCTCGGCAGCAAGGATTTCGATGCCGAATTCAGGGGCAATAGCCTCGAGCTGTTCTTTGCCTGCTTTGCCGAAACCGGTGTTGCCGGCCAGAACAGCAATTTTGGCAATGCCCATCCTGTTCATTTCCATAAAGATTTTTTTGGCGGCATAGCTGTCTTTCTGGGGGGTTTTAAAGACATATTTACCGACGGGATTGACAATAACCTCGGCTGCAGCGCAGGAGAGGAGAATGGTTTTGCCGTCCTCACAGATCTTCTTGATGCTCATGGTCTCGCCGCTGGTGGACGGTCCGAGGATGGCCAGCACCTTATCCTCTTCGATGAGCTGCTTGGCAAAGGAGATGGCCTTTTCCGGATTGCCGCCGGAGTCCTTGATGATCAGTTCAATGGTATCACCGTTAATGCCGCCCCCGGCATTGATTTTTTCCACCAGCATGCTGATGGTCCTGCTCTCCGGGCCGCCGAGAAACGACGCCCCGCCGGTTTCGGCAAGAATTGCTCCAACTTTGATCGTTTTGGCCTGGGCAGCAGTCGGCATGGCAAAAAAGGTTGCCATGGCCCACAGCGCTAGAAGGGTAACGGTTGAAAGAAAAAATCGCTTCATGTTCATCTCCTTTTTCAATTGAATAATGAGGCTATTGTTTAAGTGCCTGTCCATAAATGATCTTTTTGCCCAATATCTGTGTCATGTTCAAAAAATTTCCTCCGGTAAGCGAGCCTGTGAGACTCCGAGATATTAATTATATGCCTCCGGAAATTTTTTTTCGCATTCCTTGATCTTAAACAAAAATCCTCATTTGTGGACAGACACTAGATAGCATAAACCTCTTCCCCGGACAGCAGTCTGATACCGGCCTTGGCCAGGACGTCAATGGCGGCATCGATTTTCTCAAAGCGGAAAATAATAAGACCGGTCTCGCCGCTTTTTTGCGTAAAGGCATACATATACTCAATATTTAAATCGGCTTTTTTGATGATCTGCAGGACATTGGCCAGGCCGCCCGGTTTATCCTGCACCTCCACCACCACCACACTGGTGGTGCCGACGGTAAAGCCTTTTTCTTTCAACACCTTGCGGGCGTTTTCCGTATCATTGACAATCAGCCGCAGAATACCGAAATCCGAGGTGTCCGCCAGGGACATGGCGCGGATGTTGATGCCCTTCTCCGCCAGAATCCCGGTTATTTCAGCCAGCCGGCCTGATCTGTTTTCCAAAAAAATAGCTATCTGTTCTACTTTCATAGGTTCCTCGCTTTTAAGGGCTGACAAGAAATAGCCATAGTTTTTCCAACCATTTCGTTACGGCCCCTTATGCTGTACAGCATTTCAATGTTACAGTTATGTTTGAACAAAGGCCTGGAAGATGCCCTGTGCGCAAATGCTTGTGCCATAATGAAGGTACGTTTTGCAACAGCCTGCTAGAGCTGGCGTTTGTCAATTACCCTTTTTGCCTTGCCCTCACTGCGCTGGATCGATTTCGGCTCAACCAGTTTCACCTTGCAGCTCACGCCGAGCAGATCCTTGATCTCATTCTGGATTTTTTTGGTCAGTCCCTCCAGGGTTTTCACCTCGTCGGAAAAGATGCTGTCGCTGACCTCAACCTGGACCTCCATGGTGTCCATGGTGCCCTCCCGCTGAACAATGATCTGGTAATGGGGTTCCACCCCCTCGATGCTGATCAGTACATGCTCGATCTGGGAGGGGAAGACGTTGACCCCGCGGATGATCAGCATATCATCGGAACGGCCGGTAATCTTCTCCATACGGTAGAATGTCCGGGCGCAGGAGCAGGGAGCGGTGATCAGCCGGGAGAAATCCTTGGTGCGGTAACGGATGAGCGGAAAGGCCTCTTTGGTCAGGGTGGTGAATACCAGTTCCCCCTTCTCGCCCAGGGGCAGCGGTGCAAAGGTCTCGGGATGGACGATTTCCGGCAGGAAGTGATCCTCCATGATGTGGAGACCCTGCTGCTCCTCCACGCATTCTATGGCCACGCCAGGTCCGATTATCTCACTCAGACCGTAAATGTCAATGGCTTTGATGCCGAGCTGCTTTTCGATCTCCTCCCGCATGTTTTCGCTCCATGGCTCGGCCCCGAAAACGCCGACCTTGAGCGCCATTTCCTTGGGATCCATACCCATATCCACCATGGCCTCGGCCAGATTCAGGGCATAAGACGGGGTGCAGAGCAGCACGGTGGAGCGGAAGTCACGCATGAGCATGATCTGGCGCTTGGTATTGCCGCCGGACACGGGAACCACGGTGGCGCCGAGATTTTCCGCGCCGTAATGGGCTCCCAGGCCGCCGGTAAACAGGCCGTAGCCGTAAGCATTATGGATGATGTCCCGCTGGGTCGCCCCGGCGGCGGTCAGGCAGCGGGCCATCAGTTCGGCCCAGATGCCGATGTCGCGCTTGGTGTAGCCGACCACGGTGGGTTGGCCGGTGGTGCCGGAAGAGGCATGGATGCGCACCACCATTTCCATCGGTACGGTGAATAGTCCGAAGGGATAGTTCTTGCGCAGATCCTCCTTGGTGGTAAAGGGGAGCTTGCTGATGTCGGCAAGAGTTTTGATGTCACCCGGCGCCACGCCGGCTTCATCCATTTTGGCCCGGTAGTAGGGGACCCTGGCATAGATCCTTTCGATCTGGGACTGCAGCCGTTTCAGCTGCAGGGCCTCCAGTGCCTCCCTCGGCAATGTTTCATATTCTTCGTTATAGATCATTGTTCCCTCTCCACATGGTATTGCATGCTATGCCGTGATCTTGCGGCCCTCCTTGAAGGCCGCAATGTTTTCATCAAGTTTTCTGGGGATTTTCTTTTTCAGCACTTCAAGAAAAATCTCTTCGTCAACCGGCAGAAAGGTGGACAGCGCCCCAACCAGGACCAGGTTTGCCGTCCTGATTTCTCCCACCGCCCGGGCAATGCTGAAGCCGTCCAAAGGATAGACGGCCAGGTTGCGGCTGGTCAATTGTGACAAGATGTCGGGCGGATAGACCATCTTGCCGGTGGCAACAGCCGGCGGGGCAATCTGCTGGGTATTGACGATCACCCTGCTGTCCTTGTGTAAAAAAGGCAGATAGCGCACCGCCTCCATGGTTTCAAAGGCCACCAGGAAATCCGCCTGACCGGGGTCGATAAGCGGTGAGTAGACCTTTTTGCCGTAGCGGAGGTGGGCGACCACCGAACCGCCGCGCTGGGCCATGCCGTGCACCTCGCTTTTCTTGGCGTCCAGGCCGCACTCAAGCAGGGCAAAGGCGGTGATCTCACTGGCCAGCAGAATGCCCTGGCCGCCGACCCCGCAAAAAAGGATGTTTCCGCTTGGTTTCATTTATTCTCCTCCGCTTTGCCGATGGCCTTGAATTTACAGACAGCCAGACACTGGCCGCAGCCATTGCACATCTCCACGCTGATGCGGGCATAGCCTTTCTGTTTTTCCTTTTTCCCCAGTTTCCCGGCCTCTTCCACGGTCAGCGGCACCCAGCTTATGGCCGGGCAGCCCAGGCGGACGCAGGTGCCGCAGCCGGTACAGTTGTCCAGGATGCTGGCCAGCGGGGTTTTCGGTCGTTTTCGCTCTTCCGGCAGGAGAACGCAGGGGGCGAGCGAGATGATGACGGAGGGTTCGGGCCGTTCTATTTCCTCTTTCAGGACCTTTTTACATTCTTTGATGTGGTGCGGGTTGACGGTGCGCACATGCCTCACGCCGATGGCCCGGCACAGCTCGGTCAGATCAATGGCATTGGCCGGCTCGCCGGTGATGGTGCTGCCGGAAGCCGGGTTAGCCTGGTGGCCGGTCATGGCGGTGATGCGGTTATCGAGAATGATCACCGTGGACATGCTTTTGTTATAAACCATGTTGACCAGGCCGGTGATGCCCGAATGGATAAAGGTGGAGTCGCCGATCACCGCCACCGTCTTGCCCTGGGCCTTGTCGCCCAGGGCCTTGTCCATGCCGTGGGCCACGCCGATGCTGGCCCCCATGCAGACGCAGGAGTCCATGGCGGACAGCGGCGGCAGGAAGCCCAGCGTGTAGCAGCCGATATCGCCGGCAATAAAAACGTCATATTTGCCCAGATTGTAGAACAGGCCGCGGTGCGGGCAGCCGGGGCACATATTGGGCGGCCGGGGCGGAATGTCCACCGGCGCATAGATATCCCCGGTCTGCTGGCCGAGGGCTTTTTTGATGATAAAGGGGTTGAGCTCGCCCATGGCCGGAATCTTGTCCTTGCCGGTGCAGGCGATGCCGCTGGCCTTGATGTGGGTCTCAAGAAAGGGATCAAGCTCCTCGACGATGATGACCTCATCGACCCGGCCGGCGAAATCGCGGATCAGGTTAAACGGCAGCGGCCAGGTGGTGGCGATTTTCAGCACCGAGGCCTTGGGAAAGGCCTCCTTCACATAGAGATAGGAAACGCCGCCTGTGATGAAGCCCAGTTTTTTGTCACCCTTTTCAATGCGGTTGCCGGCAAAGGTCTCGACAAATGCTGCCAGTTTGCCCATACGTTCGGCAATGGCCCTGCGCCGCACGCGAGCGTTGCCGGGCAGCATGACGAATTTGGCCGGCATCTTTTCGATGGCCACGGCTACCGGCCCCTTTTTCCGTGTACCGGTCGCGACCAGCCCTTTCACATGGGCAACCCGGGTGGTGGTGCGCAGGAGCACCGGGGTGTCGAACTCTTCGCTGATGGCAAAGGCCTGTTTCAGCATCTCCAGGGCCTCGGCCGGGTCGGACGGCTCCAGCATGGGCAGCTTGGCGGCATAGGCATAATGGCGGTTGTCCTGCTCGTTCTGCGAGCTGTGCATCTCCGGGTCATCGGCGGTAATAATGACGATGCCGCCGCGCACGCCGGTATAGGAGGCGGTGAACAGGGGGTCGGCCGCCACATTGAGGCCCACATGCTTCATGGTGACCAGCACCCGGGCGCCGGCAAAGGAGGCGCCCATGCCGACCTCCAGGGCAACCTTTTCGTTGGGGGCCCATTCGGTATAGACATCCTTATAGGCGCAGAGATTCTCCAGGATTTCCGTGGAGGGGGTGCCTGGATAGCCTGAAGCAACTGTTACCCCGGCCTCCCAGGCACCCCGGGCAATCGCCTCATTGCCCGATAACCATTGTTTGTTTTTTGAACCGACTTTCGTCACGGGGTTCTCCTCTCAGCATATTCAGTCAGCGGTGTCTGCCGGAAAGGTGCGGACACGATTTTATCATTACTTCGCCATGCTACTTATCATGGATATTCAGGAAGTTCAAGCAAATGAAAGGGAGACCGACACGAAAAACACCTACCGCGAAAGCGCCGTCTGGGGTATAAGAATGCAACAAGATGAATAAAAAGCAAAAAAGACCGAAATAAATGAACATCAAGAAATATTCGGGTTTTTCCGGGGTAAACAGCGGCAAGCTTCCTGACCGGGCCTTGGTTGAAAAGGTGCTGGCCGAGCGGCACGGGGTCGAGATCCAGTCCCGTATCCAGCAAGGGGTGGTGGCCGTCCTGGGCCTGGGCGGGCTCGGTTCCGCTGTTGCCGTCGCTTTGGTAAGAATAGGTGTTGGCAAGTTGCTTCTTGCCGATTATGATGTGGTGGAACTGAGTAATCTCAATCGGCAGTATTATTTTGCCGATCAGATCGGTTTACCAAAGACTGTGGCTCTGCGGGACACTCTCCTCCGGATCAATCCTTACGTCTGCCTGGAAACAATTAACGAACGTCTGAGCGAAGAACGCATCCCTTGCCTGTTTAAAGGGGTTGACGTGCTGGTGGAGTGTTTTGATGATCCGGTGATGAAGCCTGCCGCGCTCCGGGCCGCCCTGACCGGCCTCAAAGGGGTCGGCTATGTGGGGGCCTCGGGCATGGCTGGTTTCGGCGACAATAACCGGATTGTCACCCGCAGGATCTATCCACGGGTCTATCTGGTGGGCGATGAGGAGGCCGAGGTCGGTCCCAACCGGGGACTCATGGCGCCCAGGGTGGGCATTGCCGCCCATCATCAGGCCAACCAGGCGCTGCGCCTGCTGCTGGGCGTTGATGAGGATACTTGAAGCTGATAAGTTGTTGAGCTGATGAGCTGATGAGCACAGAAGGAATGATGCAGATAATCTGTAACGATGAAAAAAAAGAGATCCGGCCGGACACCACCCTTACCGCCTTTCTCGGCGGGCTGGGCGTTAAACCTGACACGGTTTTTGTTGAATGTAACGGGGTCATCATCAAAAGAGATGAATACGAGACCTTCGTGCTGCCCGAGGGGGCCAGGCTGGAACTGATACGTTTTGTGGGAGGCGGTTGACATGTTAACCATTGCCGGCAGGGTTTTCAGGTCCCGGCTGTTCGGCGGCACGGGCAAGTTCTCATCGCCCCGGCTGATGAAGGAGGCTCTTGAAGCCTCTGGCTGCGAGATGGTCACTGTGGCCTTGCGCCGGGTGGACCTGGCCAATCCCGCCGATGACATCATGAGTGTTCTTGACCGCAGGAAATTTCTCTTTCTGCCCAACACCTCCGGGGCGCGGGACGCGCACGAGGCGGTGCGCCTGGCCCGGCTGGCCAGGGCCGCAGGCGGCGGGGAGTGGCTCAAGCTTGAGGTGACCCCGGACCCGCGCACCCTGCTGCCTGATCCGGTGGAGACGCTCAAGGCCACCGAGATGCTGGTCAAGGAGGGGTTCATCGTGCTGCCCTATATGAACGCCGATCCGGTGCTGGCCTTGCGGCTGCAGGATGCCGGCGCGGCGGCGGTCATGCCGCTGGGTTCACCCATCGGCACCAATCAGGGCATTCTAACCGCCTTCCAGATCGCCATTATTATTGAGCAGGCCAGGGTGCCGGTGGTGGTGGACGCGGGTCTCGGCGCCCCGTCCCACGCGGCCCAGGCCATGGAGATGGGCGCTGATGCGGTGCTGGTCAATACGGCCATTGCCGTGGCCGGTGACCCGGTGCGAATGGCCCGGGCCTTTGCCATGGCGGTGGAGGCGGGCCGCGAGGCCTTTGAAGCGGGACTTGGCGAGCGACGCGAGGAGGCAGCCGCCTCTTCCCCGGAAACCGGCCTGGATTTTCTGCGCTGAACTTTTTTCATCACAGCGTACATGGAGATGCCGGGCGGTACGTGAACCGCCCCGGCGGGTGTCCGCTGCAGTTATTTTTTTTAAACGAAAATGATACACGAAACATTTACCATACCTGATTTTGCCGAACTGCAGCGGCTGGTGCAGCGAAATTGCCATACAGCCGACGTGCGCCGCGCCCTGCAGGCCGACCGGCTGGATATCCACGGCCTGGCCGCCCTGCTGTCGCCGGCGGCGAAGGAACTGTTGCCGCAGCTTGCGGCCCGGTCCGCCCATATAACCGCTAAACGTTTCGGCCGCACCATCCAGATCTATGCCCCCCTTTATCTGTCGAATTTCTGCATCAACCGCTGCGCCTACTGCGGCTTTTCCGCAGGCAACAGAATTGACCGCCGGGTGCTGACCATGGAAGAGGCCGAGCAGGAGGCCATGATTCTGCACGGCCGGGGCTTCAAGCATATCCTGCTGGTTGCCGGAGAGGCGCCGGCCCGGCTGGGGGTGGATTACCTGGCGGAGCTGGCCATGCGGCTGCAGGAGAGATTTGCCAGCATCTCCATTGAGGTGCAGCCCCTGGAAGAGGATGAGTACGCCCGGCTCTTTGCCGCCGGCATCACCAGCGTGGCCGTCTACCAGGAGACCTATGACCGCGTGATTTACAGCCAGGTGCACCATAGCGGCAAGAAATGTGATTTCAATTACCGGCTGGCCACCCCGGCCAGGGCCGCGGCCGCCGGCATGCGCGAGGTGGGGATCGGCGCGCTGCTGGGTCTGGCTGACTGGCGGCTTGAGGGTCTTGCCCTGGGGATGCATCTGGCCTGGCTGCGCAAGCATTACTGGCGCACGGCCCTGACCGTTTCCTTTCCGAGGCTGCGGCCGGCGGAAGGGGGCTTTCAGCCGCTGGTTTCGGTTACCGAGCGCATGCTGAGCCAGCTGATTTTCAGCCTGCGTATTTTTGACCCGGATGTGGGGCTTCTGCTGTCAACCCGGGAGGAGGCCCGCTTCCGGGACGGCATGGTGGGGCTCGGGCCAACCAGGTATTCCGCCGGTTCCTGCACGGCGCCGGGGGGCTATGCCCATCCGGAGCTTGCGGGCGAGCAATTTTCCGTCGGCGATCATCGTTCCATGCAGGAGGTGTGCGCCGATATCTGCCGCAGAGGATATGACCCGGTCCGCAAGGACTGGGATGCAACGTTTCAGATAAAGGACGGCGGCAGCGGGATGTCTGCCGCCTGCTGATGACGAGAGAGGAGAGCTATGGCTGCACAAGATTTGAAAAAGATGTACACCACGATTTTAGGGGATCATTTTCCCATGGAGATGAAGATTTCCTTTGGCGATCAGACCCTGGTTTACCGCAAAAGGACCTGGAAGATCCCCATGGAGGACGGCACCATTGATGAGCGCGGGGTGCGCTACGGCGAGAACCCGGACCAGGAGGCCGCCCTCTACGAGCTGGTCAACGGCAACCTGGCGCTGGGTGATTGCCGGTTCATCGAACCAGGCAACGGCCTGGTCAGCGGCATCAGCGTGGAAGACATGCTGCAGGTGGGCAAGCATCCGGGCAAGATCAATCTCACCGACATCGACAACGGCCTCAATATCCTCAAATACCTGATGGACCGGCCGGCCGCCGTCATCCTCAAGCACAACAATCCCTGCGGCGCGGCCTACGGCAAGACCCTGGCCGATGCCTACAACCGGGCCAACCGGGCCGACCGCATCGCCGCCTTCGGCGGGGCCGTGGTCATGAGCCGGCCCATTGACCGGGAAACGGCGGAGCTGCTCAGCGGCAACTATCTGGAGGTGGTCTGCGCCCCGGATTTTGAGGAGGGAGCCCTCGATATCCTCAAGGCCCGCAAGAACCTGCGGGTGATCAAGATGGCCCGCATCGACCGGCTGGCTGACTTTGAAAACTACCGTTACGTTGATTTCAAGAGCCTGATCGACGGCGGTATCATTGCCCAGCAGTCCGCGGTCAACTCCATCCGCAAGCCCGAGCATCTTAAAGATGCGGTCACCACCTACAAGGGCCAGGAATACCGCTGCGAGCGGCAGCCCACCCCGGCCGAGATTGACGACATGCTGTTCGGCTGGGCGGTGGAGCATGGGGTGACCTCCAACTCCGTCATCTACGTCAAGGACGGCTGCACCGTGGGCATCGGCACCGGCGAGCAGGACCGGGTGGGGGTGGCCGAGATCGCCGTGCACAAGGCCTATATCAAGTATGCCGATATCATCTGCTTTGATAAACTGGGCATTCCCTATGCCGATATGGTGCTGCAGATCGAGCAGGGCAAGCGCGACAGGGCGGACAAGGAGGCCATTGACAGCCAGACCAGAAAGGACAGGGCCGGCCTGCCCGGTTCGGTGATGATTTCCGATGCCTTCTTCCCGTACCGCGACGGGGCGGATGTGGGCATCCGCCAGGGAGTGAGCGCTATTCTGCAGGCGGGGGGCTCCATGCGGGATTTTGAAACCATTCAGGCCTGCAATGAGGCCAATCCCCAGGTGGCCATGAAATTCACCGGCCAGCGCTCGTTCAAACACTAGCATTGGGCTTGACAGGCGGCTGTTTTTCGGGTGTTATATTCTGATGAACCTAACACTTAAGAGCAAAAGGGCACGGGGGGCATCATCAGTTCGGATGGCGGCCTGTGCCCTTTTTTTGTGCTGCCTCTGCCTTCTGGCTCTGCCCATGCGGCTGGCCGCGGCTGACGCCCGGGAGATCATCAAACAGGTGGAGGAGCGCTTGAACGGTAAAAGCGCGGTGCTCACGATCGCCATGATCATCACCACCAGCCGCACCACCCGCACCATGAAGATGGAAAGCTATTCCGTGGGCAACGAGAAAAGCTTTATCAAGATCACCTATCCGGGCAAGGATTACGGCATCACCTTTCTCAAGATTGAAGATGCCATGTGGCAGTATGTGCCGCGCATTGAAAAGATCATCAAGATCCCCGCCTCCATGATGCTGCAGAGCTGGATGGGCACGGATTTTACCAATGACGACCTGGTGCGGGAGAGTTCCATCAGCCGGGATTATGACGCGAAGATCATAGGTGAAAATGACCAGGAGTATGAGATTGAGCTGCTGCCCCGGCCCGAGGCGGCGGTGGTCTGGGGCCGGCTGGTCATGGGTGTGACGAAAAATGAGATGCTGCCGAAAGGGGTCAGCTATTTTGATGAAGAGGGAGTGCTGGTGCGCACCCTGCAGTACACGGAGGTGAAACAGCTGGGCGACCGCCTGTACCCCTCCCGCTGGGTGATGATCCCCCATGATGCGGAAAAGGCGGGTAACCGGACTGTCATCGAAATCACCGAGGCGGCCTTTGACGTTGAGATTGATGAGGCGTATTTCACCAAGCGCGCCCTGCAGCGTTTCTCGGATTAAAAACGATCAAAAGTTCAAACGTTTAAACGCTTAAACGTTTGAGCGCAGGAACGTTTGAACCATGTTTTTCAAGATCGCGGTCAGAAACATTTTCGCCTATCGGAAACGCAGCATCATCACGGTGCTGCTGCTGGCCTGCACCACGGCGCTGCTGGTCTTTGCCACGGCTTACATGGACGGCTCCCATGCCCGCCTGATCCAGAGCAGCGTGGAGATCTACCCCGGCTACGTGCAGATCACCCACCCGGGTTTCCGGGACAATCCCAGCCTGGAGAATCTGATCTTTGACGCTGCGCAGGTGAGCGCCAGCCTCAAGGATTTTCCCGGCATCGCGGTTTTTGCCCCGCGTTTTGAATCGTATGTGCTTTTTTCCTCAGCAGAAAAGGCGGTGGGCGGCATGTTCACCGGCATCGAACCGGAAAAGGAGATGAAGATATCCCGGCTGGCGGCCTCCCTCAAGCAGGGAAGCTACCTGACCTCGGCCGATAATGCCATGGTATACATGGGCAGCGAACTGGCCAGGCGTCTCAAGGTGGGGGTGGGCGATCAGCTGGCCTTTGTCGGCACCGGCGCCGATTATTCCTTTGCCGCGGACACCCTGACGGTAAAGGGCATCTTCCAGACCGGCCTCTTTGATTTTGATTCACGGGCCTCCTTTGTGGCAAAACCCTATTTCGACCGCATGATGGCGGCAAAAAATTACGCCACCCATTTCATTGTCCAGCCGGAGCGGCCCGTTGAGGCAGCCGCCCTGGCCGTTGCCATCGGCCGGCGTCTCGGCCCGGAATACGAGGCGGCAGGCTGGCAGCAGACCATGGCCGGGCTGGTGCAGGCCATGCGGGTTGATTCCATCTTCGGCTATATCACCCTGGCCATCATTTTTATGGTGATCTTTTTTGTGGTCATGATCTACACCCTGCTGGTGGTCTACGCCCGGGTGCGGGAAATCGGCATCCTGCGGGCGGTGGGCACCGGGCCGGGACAGATTTTCGCCATGCTGCTGCTGGAAAGCGTGCTGCTGGGCCTGGTCAGCGTCCTGCTGGGGGGCCTGATCGGTGGCGTGCTTGCCTGGTATTTCCATATCCATCCCATTGTCTTTTCCGGCATGGAGGAGCAGTTCAAACAGTATGGCCTGGCGCTCACCGCCATGCCCACCGATTTTGCCCCGCTGGTCATCATGCGCGACATGGCCATCATGTTCGTGCTGTCGGTGAGTGCAACCCTTTACCCCATTTTCAAGGTCAACCGTTTCCGGCCCATCGAGGCGATCCATCATGTTTAGGACCGCTCTCCGCATAGCCTGGGCGTCACTGGCCCGCCGTTCATCGCGTTCGGTGCTGGTGGTGGTGATGATCAGTATGAGCCTGTGGGGCCTGCTGTTCATGGAGGGCATTTATGACGGCATGACCGAGCAGATGATCAGCAATGCCATCCGCAGCGATTCCGGGCAGTTGTCGCTTTTTGCCGCCGGCTACCGGGAGGACCCCGGTCTGCACAGGCTGATCAGGCGGGATGGGGAGATCGTTGCTCTTCTTGACGGCGACCGTCGGGTGAAGAGTTATGTGCGTCGCCTGCGGCAGGACGGGCTGGCTGCTACGGCCCATTATTCGCGCAACGTGATGATTTACGGGGTAGATCTTGCGGCTGAAAAGAGACACGGCAGGCTTGACAGCTATCTGCTGGAGGGGGAGTATGCCTTTGGCGCCAAAAAAAGGGGGGTGCTTATCGGCGCAAGGCTGGCGGAAAAGCTCAAGGTGAAAATCGGCAGGAAACTCATTGTCTCGGCCCAGAACAGCGAGCATGAGGTGGCCGCCGTAGCGCTCACCATCACCGGCATTGTGCGCACCAACAATATGGGGCTGGATGAATCCGCGGTTTTTATCGACATGGACAGGGCCAGGGAACTGTTCATGACCCCGGCCGGGGCGAGCCAGATCAGTGTCATTCTCCAGACGGAAAAGGATATCCCGGCAGTCCAGGCCATGCTGCGCCACCATTTCGGCATCCTGCAGACCCTGCGCTGGGATGAGCTCTATCCGGCCCTGATGCAGAGCCGGGTGATGATGAAGGGTTTTAATCTGGTCATGAGCCTGCTGATTTTCGGCGTGGCCGGCCTGGGCATCTTCGGGGTGATGCTGGTGTCGGTGCTGGAGCGGTTGCGGGAATTCGGCATCATGCTGGCCATCGGCACCTCCTTTGCCCAGGTCCGCGGCATCATCTTCACCGAATCGTTCATATTGGGCTTTACCGGCTTTGTGGCCGGCTCGCTCCTGGGCGGCGGCACTCTGCTCTATTTTTACCACCACGGCCTTGATCTGACCATCTTCAGCGAAGGCCTGGAGGAGTTCGGCATTGACGTCATCACCCATGCCGTCATCCGCGCCCAGTATTTTATCACCGCCTTTATCGCGGTCATGCTGGCCACCTTTGTCAGCGTGCTGCTACCGTTGCGGCTTTTAAAAAAATCGAACCCCATCGAGGCGATCAACAAGGTGTAGGGGGGCGGTATGTTGATTGATGAATATATTGAAATAACCCCCCTACACGGACCGACCGTATGTTCCATCCCCCTGTCATCATTAGCCAAACCACCCGTAACATGCCCAATGACATTGGATATACATCATGACCCATTCCTTCCTTGATGTGCAAAAGATCAGCAAAATATTTCATCCCGGCCGCGAGGTGCAGGTCAAAGCCCTGGTCGATATCAGCCTAAGCTTTGACCGGGGGGAGTTCGTGGTCATTCACGGGCCGTCCGGCAGCGGCAAGACCACCCTGTTGAACATCATGGGCGGCCTGGACAGCCCCACGGCCGGCGAGGTGCTGCTTGACGGCGAAAAAATCACCGGGTTGGAGGAGAAGTTGCTTTCCCGGCTGCGGCGCGATCACATCGGCTTCGTCTTCCAGGCCTATAACCTCATTCCGGTGCTGACCGCCAGGGAAAATATCGAGTATGTCATGCAGCTGCAGGGCCGCAGCCGCAGTGAATGCGAGCGCCGCAGCCGCGAGGTGGCCGAGAAACTGGCCATTGCCGAGTTGCTCGGCAAGCTTCCGGGTGAGATGAGCGGCGGGCAGCAGCAGCGGGTCGCCGTGGCCCGGGCCGTTGCCTCCCGGCCCAAGCTCATTTTAGCAGACGAGCCCACCGCCAATCTTGATTCAAAGAGCGCCACCGGCCTCATGGACATGATGCAGGCCTTAAACGAGGACGAGGGGATCACCATTATCTTCTCCTCCCACGATCCCCTGGTGATCGGCAAGGCGAAACATTCCATCCTGTTGAAAGACGGGAAAGTTGCCGCAGATGAGTTTCCCGGTTAGCATGGCTGTGGCCGCCGGGCTGTGGGCCCTGGTTCCGCAGTATAGCCTGGAAAACACCAATATCCTGGGCTTTGCCGAGGAGAGCCGCCTGGTTGACTACAACAGGCTGCGGGCTGATATCACGCTTCAGCATGAGCAGTACCAGGCCTTTGCCGCCAGGCTGATCATTGACAACGAGGCGGCCTATATCCAGCAACCGTACAGCCTGACCGACGACACCTTTATCTACCGCGGTTATCTGGAATACCGCGGCGAGAACCATTTCTGGACCATGGGCCGCCAGCGCATCCCCTTGGGGGTGGGTCGGGTGTGGAACCCCATCGACATCTTCAACCCCATTAATTCCCAGTCCGTGGAACCCCAGGAACGGCCGGGCACCGAGGCGCTGCGCTATGAGTATGCCGTAAGCCGGCTGGCCAACTTCGACTGCACCCTGTCCCGCGACAAGGGGGAGGCCCGCCTCAAGGGCTATCTGGATTTTGCCGATGTGGCCCTGGTCGGCCTCTACGACAATGACGCGAAACGTGACATCATCGGCTGGGAGCTGGAAGGGGAACTTCTTGATACGGGCATCGAGCTGCGCAGCGAAGGGGGCAGTTTTCATGATGACGCCGCCAACAGCCGCCACACGGCGTTCATTGCCGGGGCGGAATACGGTTTTGCCAATTCGCTTACCGTGTTAGGGGAATACCGCTTCAGCGATGAGACGCAAAGCGATGATCTGGCGGTCAGTCTCAGTTTCCAGCCCAAGATCCTGTGGAGCGTGAGCTGCCTTGCCGTGCAGAGTCTCAACGATCATTCTTTTTTTATCGCCCCGGCAGTGGAATACAGCGCCGGCGATGAGATGACGGTGAGCGTCGGGGCCTTTCTTTACCACGGCAGCAGCCGGGATGTCTATGGCGGTTTTCCCGATTACCTCTATCTCCGCTGGTTTGTCCATTTTTAATTGGGCACCCACAAGGGGCGCCCCTACAGAATCCATTGCCGATGGCTGCGCCGAGTCCATCCCCCGTAGGGGCGCCCCTTGTGGGTGCCCTTGTCCCCTGGGCAATGCCCCTGCGGGATCAATGATCAAAGACATAGCCCACCGACCGGCAGGTCTTGAAAAAAACAGGGTTTTTGGGGTCCTCCTCAAAGTATTTCCTGAAGCGGACAATGAAATTATCCACGGTCCGGGTCTGGATGTCGCCCTCATAGCCCCAGACCATCTCGATCAGCTGCCGGCGGGACAGGGGTTTACCGCGATTGACGATGAAGAGCTTGAGCAGCTTTTCCTCGATCTCGGTCAGCGTTATCGGCCCGCTGGCGCATTGGGCGGTGTGGGTGGTGAAATTGATGTTGTTGCCGCCAAAACTGTAGGTCGGCCCGACGGCCGCGAAATTCCGGCCCACGTCATGATCATCTTCCCAGGCAGCCCGGGTGAGCAGCCGTTTGACCCGCAGGAGAAACTCCTCCAGATGAAAGGGCTTGGTCAGGTAGTCATCCACCCCTAGGGCCAGCCCCTTGATCCGGTCTTCGGCCATGGCTTTGGCTGACAGGATCAATACCGGCAACCGCTCATCCTCCAGGCGGATATTGCCCAGCACCTCCAGGCCGTCCATGCCGGGCAGCATGATATCAAGCACGATCAGGTGCGGCCGCCATGCCTGCCACAGCTGCAGACCGGTCCGGCCATCCGCCGCCACCTCCACCTCATAGCCCTGCATGAGCAGATTAAGCTGCAGCCCCTCGGCAATATGCTTGTCGTCTTCGATGACCAAAACGCGCTTTTTCATGGTCCCTCCCTGGGTGCCGGCCGGGCCGGGCCGGGCGAAGGGCCGCCATCAAGGGGAAGGGTGATGACCATGGTGGTGCCCTGGCCCGGGCCGTCGCTTTCCGCCCTGATCCGGCCATGGTGGAGCCGGACGATGTTGTCGACAAAGTAGAGGCCCAGGCCGCTGCCCTCCCCTTGGGGCCTGTCTGTTTTCTCCGCCCGATAGAACTTTCTGAAGATTTTTTTTCTCTCCCCCCTCTTAAGTCCCAGTCCGTTGTCCTTGATGCTGATGGTGAGCTGCCTGCCACGCGGGGTGAAAGTGATGGCAACGGCCGGCTCTCTGGCCTCATTATATTTGCTGGCATTGGTCAGCAGATTCATCAGCAGCATCTCAAAAAGAGGCTGGTCCACCGGATAAGGAAAACTCCGGCCGCCGGGGTTATGAATGGTGATGGCGCACCCTTGAAAAAGGTGGCTGTTCTGCCGGCAGAATTGCTCAACCGTCTCGACCAGATCGACCCGCACCGGGTGCAGTTCGTAGAGCTTGCTCTCCAGCTTGGCGAGACTCAGGATGCTGTTGATATTGCCGGTCAGCCGCGAGACATTGGTCAGCATGTAGTCGATGTATTTCAGCTGCATGGTCCGCGGCAGCTCATACTTCTGAAAGGTCTCCAGATAAAGCCTGATCGAGGTGACGGGCGTTTTCAGCTCATGGGTGAAATTATTGATGAAATTGTGCTGCAGCCGGTAGAGGCGCAGCAGCTTGATATTAAAGGCAAAAATAATTAGGATGCCGAGCATGATGATCGCCACCAGGATGGAGAGCACCAGGATCACCACCCAGGTATCAAGCTCCAGGAACTGGCCCGGATCAAGGTTGAAACTCTTGACCAGCCCCTGCAGCCTGGCACTCACCTCGATGTACCAGTAGATGTAGAGAAACAGGGACAGGCCCAGGGCCACCAGGGAAAAGATAAAGATGAGGATAGGGTGCAGATACCACCTGATCTGTCGCATAGAGCATCACCAAGTTATACGGATGTGCGGCCTGTAATGCCATCATAGCATAGAGACGCGAAAATGGTGAAACCGGATGTGCTTTCGGAAGTATTGTAATCCATCCAGGCTCTGGATTGTAAAACTTTTGTAAAACCAACCCCGGCCCAGTATCGCCTGCCGGCAGAATCCGGTAGAGTGAGAAGTGAGAAGTGAGAAGTGAAAAGGGAGAAGTAAGGAGTAAGGAGTGAGGAGTGAGGAGAAAAGACGCCCGGATCTTTTCTCCGCCATGCGCCTTGTTCCCCGATATCACTTGTCTCAACCAGGACGTCATGCCGGGCAAGCAGAGCGCGACCGCAAATCCATTGATTTTTCAGTAAGGAGTTACACCCCATGCACCCCAGCCACCCCACCCACCCCCTTAAAACCCGCGCCAAGGTGCTGTTATCCAGCGTCTTTGGTCCCTATGCCCAGGACGATGCCTACGGCAGCAGACAGATCAACCCCATGGAGCTTTATCATAACCAGGTGACCCGGGCCCAGGGCGTGTTCTCCCTGCGCATGTTTCACCGCTCCTTCGGCCTCTTGATGATCCAGGCCAATCTTGACGCGCCGTCGACCCTGCTCGACTTTCCGGACCTGGACCGCTTTGAGGGCGAGATCCGGGACAACGACTATGATATCGTCGGCATCAGCTCGATTATTCCCAATGTGGGCAAGGTCAAAAAGATGTGCGAACTGGTGCGCCGCCATCTGCCCGGGGCGACAATTGTCATCGGCGGCCATGTGGCCAACCTGCCGGATCTGGCTGAGCGGATCTCCGCCGATCACATTGTCAAGGGCGACGGCATCGGCTGGTTCCGCCGTTTTCTTGGCCAGGATGAGACCAGGCCCATTCGCCATCCCCAGGTTCTCTCGGCCCACGGCACCAGGATCCTGGGTCATAACCTGAGTCAGAAACCGGGTGATACCGCGGCCATTGTCGTGCCCTCGGTGGGCTGTCCCATGGGCTGTAATTTCTGCTCAACCTCCCATCTCTTTGGCGGCAAGGGCCATTTCCTCAACTTTTACGAGACCGGCGACGAACTCTTTGCGGTTATGTGCGAGCTCGCGGAAAAACTCCAGGTCAGTTCCTTTTTCATGATGGACGAGAACTTTCTCCTGCACCGGAAAAGGGCGCTCAGGCTGCTGGAGCTGGTGCAGCAGCACAACAAGAGCTGGTCGCTCTATATTTTCAGCTCCGCCCGGGTGCTGCAGTCATACAGTATGGAGCAGCTGGTCAGCCTCGGGGTCTCCTGGGTCTGGATGGGCCTGGAAGGCCAGAAAAGCCGATACCGCAAACTGAACGGCATCGATACCCTGGCCCTGGTCAAAGGACTGCAGTCCCATGGCATCCGGGTGCTGGGCTCCTCCATCATCGGCCTGGAAAATCACACCCCGGACAACATTGACCAGGTCATTGATTATGCCATCAGCCACAACACGGATTTCCACCAGTTCATGCTCTATACCGCCCTGCCCGGCACGCCGCTGCACCGGGAGCTGCAGGAGCAAAAGCTGCTGTTGCCGGAAACGGCAATGCCCCCTGCCGACAGCCACGGCCAGTACCGCTTCAACCACCGCCACCCGCACATCCATGGGCACCAGGAGGAAGAACTTATCCAGCAGGCCTTCCGGCGTGATTTTGAACAAAACGGCCCAAGCCTCTATCGTCTGATCAGGACCATGCTGCAGGGCTGGCTGCGTTACCAGAACCATCCGGATAGCCGCATCAGGCGGCGTTTTGCCGCGGAAATGCAGCCGCTGCGCACCACCTATGCCGCGGCGGTCTGGGCCATGAAGAAGTGGTACGGCAGGACCAACCCGATACTTGCGGCAAAACTGCGCCTGCTGCTTAAGCAGCTCTACCAGGCCTTTGGCTGGCAGACCAGGCTCTATGCCCCCACCGTCGGCCGCTATATCCATTTTGCCATGCAGCGGGAGGAAAAACGGCTGGCCCGGGGCTGGTCCCCGGAGCCCGCCACCTTCTGTGAGAAAAAACCGGCTTGCGAGATCAAGATCACGGCCCAGCCGGCTGTGGTAAGGGAAGCGGGGCTGCCGCAGATGGCTGAGCCGGCGCTGGTTTTTCCAAAGGCCAATTAAAACCGCTCTTCTTCTGTAATCATTATCCCTGGCAGAACAAACCTCAATTGCAGATCTCCTGACCTCGGGAGATTTGCATTTTTCTGGTACGTTATCCCGCCGTAAGAGCGGGCCATGCCCGCGACCTTTTGGCATTCCGAAAACACCGTTATCGCGGGCATGGCCCGCTCCTGCCCCCCCAGAGACTTTCATGGCAGCCCGGCGGCGTCATCTTTGTGCCGCTCGCGACATGCTGGTTCGCGGGAATCCATGTATTTTCACTCACTGCGCTGGACCCCCGCTAACGACATGCGGGGGTGACGAAAAAATGAACCCTCTTTGGTCTTTGGTTTCATGCCAATCTTCCGAATAACGAAATATTTTTATACCTCAAAATAGCTGGATAAAAATACCCTGGGTGCTAATATGCCTTAGAATAGGAGCATAATAAATTTATTATGCTCCGGAAGAGACGTAAAAATCGACGTCTCTTCCGGAGTCGAGACTTGGTTAGCAGTTCAAAAAATATTATGAGTGAAAAGCTAGAATCGGCATTGGTGGGAGTTGCAGGAGAGTATTTTGTGGCTGGTGAACTTAGTCGAAGAGGCTATATTGCGTCTATAACACTGCGAAACAGTAAAGGGATTGACATAATAGCAAGCAACCCGGACGGAACAAGATCCATCAGCATTCAGGTAAAAACGAACAGTAGCGGTGAAAAAAGCTGGATTTTAAATAAAAAGTCAGAGGAATATTTCTCTGAAAATCACTACTATATTTTTGTAGCTCTTGGAGAACTTAATCAAAGACCTGTCTACCACATTGTGCCAAGCAAAGATGTAGCTGATTATATTACTTCTGATCACTCTAATTGGCTAAAACTTAACAAACGTGATGGAACGCAAAGAAAAGATACACCCATGAGAAAATTTAATGATATTGAAAATCAGTATCATGAAGCATGGTATTTAATCAACCTTTAGCTGCAATAAATGTTTGTACTGGACCGCAAATCGCCGCTGCAGGGCTCAACTTGGCAAAATCATCATAAGTCAACCACCGGTGTAGCGGCCGGTGAAACCGGTGTAAAAAATGTGGAGGTTACAATGTGTCTGAATATTCAAGAAATGACAACCGAAGAAAAACTCAGGGCAATGGAAATGCTATGGGATGATATTTGCCGAAAGGTTCCGGATTTGGCTTCACCTTTATGGCATGGAGATATTGAAGGATAGGGAAGAAAATATGAAACATGGTAAGGATGAGGGTAAGAAAAAAACTCCAATAGATGAAACTATCCTGGTGCCATCGGCGCAGAAGAAACATCTGAAAATCACCGACCATCCGTTTTTTGGCATGTCCTCCCAGGACACGGACAAAGCAGTATTGGATGAGCTCAATGATTTGCGGAAGACCAGATCCGATGATATTTGACACGGATATTTCATCTGGACGCAGAGAGGCAACGAAAAGGCCGCAACGCTGATGGAAAAGGCGGAGGAAAAATATCTCTCCATCCAGACTTACATGGAACTCCTGCAGTGTGCAAAGAATAAGACCCAGCACAAATATGTGAAAGATTTTCTGTCATCATTCGGGTTTATCGTGCTGCCATTGACGGAAAACATTGGTCATCGCGCTTCTATTTACGTTGAAGAATATACCTTGTCCTCCAATCTTCGGGCCGGTGACGCAATCATAGCCGCAACGGCAGTGGAAAATAATATGATTCTTGCTTCAAGCAATGAAAAGCACTTCAAAGCGATAAAAGATCTGCAGTTGAAAGCATTCAGGCCTTAAGGAGACCCCATGAATATCAAATTCTCTGAGGACATTGTCCCGATCAGCGTACTCAAAGTGAATCCCGGCAAGATTGTCAATCAGATTCAGCAAACCCATCGGCCGGCGGTGTTGACCAGCAGGGGCAGGGGAGTTGCCGTGGTGCAATCGCTGCAGGATTTTGAGGCAAATGTTGAACAGCAGGCCTTTATGAAGGCCGTCGTGCAGGGAATGGTTGATCTGGAGGAAGGTCGGGAGCTGAGCCTGGCCGATGTGAAAAAACGTTTGAAAATCACGTAGCATGACTGCCGGGATCACGATTACTTTTGCCGACTCCGCGCTTGGGGACTTGGAGGGAATTCTCGCATATTACCGGGACCAGCAGGCTCCCCAGGCGGGAGAGAGACTTGTGGCGGATTCATCAAGGATATTGAGTTGCTTGCTGATCAACCGGATATGGGACGCATTGTTCCTGAATTTGATCTGCAGAATCTGCGGGAATTAATCCGGCCGCCTTTTCGCATTGTTTATCGCCGTGAACCGGGCAAAGTCCGTATCGTCAGAATCTGGCGGAGTGAACGATTGATGACTTTGCCCTGAAGAACAGCGACGCAGTAATCCGTGCCGGAGGGCAAATTTTCAAGATTCCCATGAGCAGAAAAGAAAGGAGGCTGTTCAGCAATGAAGAAACAAATTCCTGAATTTAAAAATGAAGATGAAGAAAGGGAGTTCTGGGCAACGCACGACTCTACGGAATTTATTGACTGGCAGAAGGCCGAAAGTGTGACTTTTTCAAACCTTAAGCCCTCTGTCAAAACAATATCCCTCCGTCTTCCCGCATCAATGCTGGAAGAGCTGAAACTTCTGGCCAATAAGAGAGACGTCCCCTATCAGTCTTTGTTAAAGATTTTCTTAGCTGAGCGCATCGAAAAAAAACTTGGTGCACGTTAAGGGACGGATTGAAATCGTGAGGAATATGACAATATTCCCGGTCGCCATTCCGGCATGTTTTTAGCCGGAATCCATACCCATTAACAGGCAAGTAGCATGTCAGCCAGCACGATTTTTTTTGCCGTCTCCGTCTCCCGCCCCCCCTCCGCCTATGACCCCTGCGGCCCCTTCTTGTTCAGATAGGTGGCCTGCACCCAGCTCCAGTTAAAGTAAAGATGCAGGACCACGCCAGAGACCAGGAGCACGCCTCCTCCGCCATGGATGACTTCAAAGAGTTCTTTTGGAAAAAAGTCGTGAAAGGTGCTAGTTAAGGCCTGGTTCAGGATTAGGAGACCAAGGATGGGGTTAAGAATCTTCAGTGCCTGATTTTTTTTCATTGTTTCCTCGCTTGATGCCGCGTAATGGTCAGATTGATAATGTTCGTTATTCAGTGGGGTGAATTGCCGGATTATCCGGCGAATTCGTTGGGGGAAGCGACATGGGGAAAGCGTTGCCTGAGGTCTTTCCTCGCATGCCTATTTTAACAGCCCTTTTGTTTTTACTCCATCAGAATGTCAATAGGCAAGGCTATAATTTGCTGGGGTATGGAACACTCTTAGCGTAGCATGTCCGGGAAGAAGGTGAGCAGCATTCCCAGCACCAGCATGATGATGCCGCCCAGCGCCTTGCAGTGGCCGGCGTATTTCTCACCCAGCGATGAGCTGACAGCAAAAACGGCGCTGCTGAAGATGACCAGATCATCGAGCATGAAGAAAAGGACGTAGAGCAGGATATAGGCGTAATACTGTAGGGCGCTCCCCGCGCTGATGGCCAGCACATGGGTGAAGATGGCTGGGATGCCGGCCGAGCAGAGGAACTCGATGGAGTTCACCGCAAAGGCCAGGACGATGATGCCGAAGATGCTGGCCAGGGTCAGCGGCGAGGCGACCAGCTGCTGGATGCGGTTCATGGTTTTCTTTTTTGCCTCGGCGTCTCCCACCTTACAGACCACCGCGCCGCGGGTCGCAATATACTCACGGAGATTGCTGATGCCGGTCCACAGGGCAAAAAGTCCAATCAGCAAGGTCAGCGGCCTGAGGAAGCCGATGAAGAGAAAGACGTTGAGCCAGGCGGTCATGAAGAGAAAATAGAGAATGCCTGAGGCAATCAGGAAGGAGCCCACCAGAAACCAGATCTTTTTGCGGTCATTGAGACTCATAATGAGTGAAATGAGATACACCAGCACCCACATGGCGCAGGGGTTGAAGCCGTCCACCAGGCCAAGGATTACGGCCAGGGCCGGCAGGGAATAGCTTTTGGCGTCCTGCTCACCCAGCAGGGGGAGGTGAAAGGTGGTGTCCATTTCCTTCTCATCTGCGGCAGTGGCGGCCTGATGAACATTTTGGCCGGCGGGATCGGCATGAGAGGCAGCAAAGGTGCAAACGGCGGTGCTGAAAAGGATGGCGGCAAGCAGCAGGGAAAAGAGGGGAAGGTACTTTTTCACCGGGGCACCAGGGAAATGCTCTGAGATTCAAAAGGGATTCCTGTAAGCTAATATAAACCGGAATAAGAAAAATAGGCAGCGTATTATCAAAGGAAGTAAGAAAAAGAAGGGGCCAGGCTATAATCGCAGGATTAAAAATAATATTTGCAGAACCCTGGCGAAGATAGGAAGTTTTTGCAAAAACCGATTTTATGGTTATCTTAATAACAAGCTTTAGAAGCGAATCATCGGGTTAACTGCACGCACAACTTCAACAGGAGTGGTCACTATGAAAAAATCATGTCGCCTGTTTCTTGTCATGGCAACATGTCTGTTTATGTTGTTTGCATTGGGGTATGAATCCTCCGCCCAGCAGCAGGACAGCCGTTTTACGGCCGCCGATGGCGGTACCGTGCTTGACCACAGTACCGGTCTCATGTGGGCGGCAACGGATAATGGGGCGGATATCAGCTGGGAGGAGGCAAAAACCTTTTGCGAGAATTTCAAGGGCGGCGGCCATGCTGACTGGCGGCTGCCGACCCTTGTCGAACTGGACACCATCTTTGACCAGAACTCTGCAGGCCGCTTTAAAACCTTCCAGCCGATCACCCTTAGCGGTTGCTGCCCGTGGACCTCGGACAGCCGGCGCAACCGGGCGCGGTCGATCTTCTTCATGACCGGTGAGATCAATACCTACGATAAATCAACCACCAGCAGCATGCGGGCCTTGCCGGTGCGCCTTGCCCGTTGACATTGATGAACTCGTAAGAAGTCTTTTTTCACCACAGAGCACACAGAGCACGTTGTTATGAACGTCACCTCTGGGGCTCTGTGCTCTAAGAGGTAAATTCAGTTTTTACCAAGCCGTCAATCCCGCGCCAGGCTCTCAGGCCAGCAGCAGGTAGAGGATACCGTTTAATGTGGCCCAGGCCAGTATCACCACCGTGAGGGCCGCGCAGCCGATGCCCAGGAATTTGTGGCTGATATTTTCCCGTTTCCGTTCCTGGTAGCCTAAGAGATAGGCGAGCAGGGCGCCTGCCGCCATGCCGCCGCCGTGTCCCCAGTTATTGATACCCGGCACAATCAGTCCGAAGACAAAAATACTGACGGCCCAGGCCCCGATCTGGCTGTAAATGTTGCGGCCGTAAGTTCCGCCCCGGCTTTTGCCGTAGTAGAGCATGGCGCCGATCAGGCTGCACACCGCGGCGGACGCGCCGATGGTAAAATGAATACCGGCCAGATAAGAGAGAAAAAAGCCGCCGACACCTCCCAGGGTATAGATGACAAACATGCGATAGACGCCGTATTCTCGGATGACCAGGGGACCGATCTGCCGCAGGGCAATAAGGTTGAAGGCAATATGCAACAGGCTGCCGTGCAGATAATTTGCCGAGACCAGGGACCACCAGCGATGCAGTTCGGTAATGGCCACGGTGCCGGTCGAGCCGAGGATGAGCAGGCTTCTGTTGCCCGGCGACAGAAAATCAAAGGGGTTGAAGGCCAGGCCTGCGCTGCGCGGATTGAGCAGCAGGGAAAGAATATACATAGCGATGTTGGCGTAGGTGATCAGGCTGATGATCCGGGTTTCATCGGCCAAGCCCGTGGTGAAACGATTATTTTTCCACCAGGAACCTGGCCTGGCCATGCCGCAGTAAGGGCAGGCCTTTTCGTCGCGGCTGATCAGGCGGCGGCAGTTAGGGCAGAGCAGGGAATTTTTAGTGTGTGGCGCTGTCATGCGCGATCTCTCCGGCGGTTGTGATGTATGGACCCTCTGCCAATTGCGGCATGGGAAAAGCATCGGTTTGGTTGGGGCAACTGTAACAGTTCTTTGCGCGAAAGGGAAATTGTAACCGGACAAAAATTGCACAATGCCTGTCACGTCAGACAGCGGTAATCATTTTTTGTTTCACCCGTGAGACTAATGATCGAAGTTCCGCTCCGGATGTGGTATTTTCATGAAAAACCGCAGGTCGCTGCGGCTCAGGCCGTCATCGCACCCAGCCTGCCAAACAGTATCCATTTACCGCGCTTTCCCATGGACTTTCCACCATGGGCGCAAAGCTCTTTCCCGGCCAGTCCCCCCCTGTCAGAGCGGATCTGCGGGAAAAGGACAATTTTCATTATGCAAGGCCATTTGCTCGTAACCCTTCTCTTGTCGGTCTTTATCGCCCTGCTCGGCATCGGTATCATCGTGCCGGTCATGCCGGTCTTTGCCGCCAGCCTGGGGGCCGGAGGTCTGGCGCTCGGGCTGATCATCGCCGCCTTTTCCATCACCCGCGGTATTTTCCAGCCCATTGTCGGCAGTCTGTCCGACCGCTGGGGCAGGAAGGGTTTCCTGGTCTGCGGCCTGCTGGTTTACGGCCTGGTGGGCCTGGCCATGCCGGAGGCCACCTCGGTGCTTAATCTGATCGTCATCCGGGCCTTTCACGGCATTGGTTCGGCCATGATCGTGCCGGTGGCCATGGCCTGTGTCAGCGACATGTCACCGGTGGGCCAGGAGGGACGCTACATGGGGCTGCTGCACATCGCCATTTTTACCGGCATCGGCAGCGGACCGCTGCTGGGCGGTTTCTTTACCGACCTGTGGGGCATGGCCGCCGCCTTTTACGCCATGGCCGGCTTGAGCGGCCTGGCCCTGCTGCTGGTGCTGTTCCAGCTGCCGGTGCTGGAACGCAGGGATCTCGGCATGCGCCGCGTGGGAATCATGGAGGCGTTGCGCAGCATGCTCACCAGGCGCAGAACCGGGGGCATTCTGCTGGCCAGAATGGCCACCATGATCATCATGGTGCCGACCATGGCCTTTCTGCCGCTGCTCATGCACCAGTGGTTCCAGTCAAGCGGCATGGAGATCGGCATGGTCATCGCCTGCCGCACCCTGGTCAATGCCCTGCTGCAGACCCCCTTCGGCAGAATGGCCGACCGCCGGGACAAGGCCGGCCTGCTGCGGATCGGTTGCCTGGTCATCAGTGTGGTCATGTGTCTGGTTCCCCTGGCGGACAGCTTCTGGTGGCTGCTGGCGCTGTTTGTCCTGCTCGGCATGGGGGAGGCGATCATCTGGCCGACCCTTGGCGCCCTTGCCACGGAGGAGGGACGGCGGTACGGCCAGGGCACCATGATGGGGGTTTTCAGCCTGGCCATGAGTGTCGGGGTCTTCTGCGGCTCCCTGGGCGCCGGGTTCACCATGGATCTTCTTGGCCTGCGCTGGTCATTTATTATCATCGGCGTTCTGGTGCTGGCGCTGACCATGATTGCCACCGCCCTGATCAAAGGCTCCTTACCTTACGCGGTCAGCGAGTAATGGCCCTGCTCCGGCGCTGACCAAGGGCAAGGGACGACGCCAAACGGCAAAAAAAGCCGTGAACAATCACTCTTTAATATGGTTGGGTAAAAAATAAATCAGGCCGGATTTTTCATATTTTCTTTGAGATTTTCTGCCCAACCTGCTATTGATTTAATCCTTATTTTATCGCAACATTATCTATTCAGGTGTATGATCAGAGGTTGCGAGGGCTTATAGGTAAACACTTTCACTACTTCAGGCGGGGATCGTTGCAAGGGACATGGCAAGTTCAGTTTTCAGGAGTGCGCATACATTTCACATCCCTGTGATGGGTACGGGATTTACCATCGATACACCATTACGCGTGGCCAAATACGGCATCAGCTCAGTCATCTCGCTTGTTGATGATGTGCTGATTGAACAGATGCGCAAATACCATTGCGAGAAGGCCGGCGAACCCTATGAGGAAATTTCCAGCCGGCAGGAAGATGCACGGGCGCTGCGCATTACCGCCTATCTGGATCTGCTGGACCGCCTGATCGAGCGCCAGGTGCGGGAGCTGCGGGCTTCATCTTTCACGCCGGGCAGCGACATCACCCGCTACTATGAAATGCTGCCTGATGATACGCCGATCAAACAGGATTATCTGGCCATGCTGGCCACTGACAATGCCGCAGAAAAGGCCGGGCTGCAGCAGGTGCTGCGTGAGCATGCAGTGCCCGGCACCATTGACGTCAATATCATGACCAAACTTGACCGGATCAATCACCGGCAGGGCAAGGAACTTGGCCAGGAATTCTCCGATGCCATGGCAGCCCTGCGCGGCTATGCCCTGAGCACGGTCCGCTCCTCCATTATCTTTTCCGCCGGCATTAACAAGCATCTCTACAGTTATCTGGCCTCTTTTGACGATTTTATTCTGGACAGTAACGGCGAAAGCAAAAAAAAGATCGTTCTCAAGGTAAGCGACTACCGTTCGGCGGAAATCCAGGGGAAATTCCTGGCAAAACAGGGGGTGTGGGTTTCCGAATTCCGGGTCGAGTCCGGTCTGAACTGCGGGGGCCATGCCTTTGCTTCAAAAGGGTTTCTGCTCGGCCCGATCCTCGAGGAGTTTAAAGAGAAAAAAAAGGAACTTATCGATAAATTGCAGGCTATTTATACCAAGGCCAATGCCGCCTTGGGGCGACCGGCTGTCACGAGTCCGCATAATTTCCGCATTACCGTGCAGGGCGGCATCGGCACCGCTGCCGAGGATCAGCTTTTGTTGAAACATTACGATGTCGACGGCACAGGCTGGGGCACACCTTTCCTGCTCGTTCCCGCGGTCATCAACATTGATGATGCCCATTTGCAGAAACTGCTCAATGCCACCAATGAGGATGTCTATCTCAGCGACAGTTCACCGATGGGCGTCCCCTTCTGGAACCTGCGCACCTCAGCCAGTGAGGAGTCGCGGCGCCGGCGGATCAGCGAGGGCAAGCCCGGCTCCGCCTGTCCAAAAGGTTATATCTCCATCAATACGGAATTCACCAAACGGCCCATCTGTCTTGCTTCCCGGGCCTACCAGAAAAAGAAACTGGCCAACCTGCCGGACGAGGGGTATCCGCCGCCGCTGCTTGCCAAGGTGCGGGAAGGGGTGATGACCAAATCCTGTATCTGTCATGATCTGGCCGGCTGCATCACCTTGCCCGCCGGTATCGATCCGGACGCCACCCCCGCCGTCTGCTGCGGGCCCAACATTGTCAATTTCGGCAAGGTTGCCACCCTGGAGGAGATGGTGGCGCACATTTACGGCAGAATCTCTCTGCTGGCCAGGCCGGAACGGCCGCACATGTTTGTCCGGGAGATTGGCATTTTTATCGATTATCTGCGCACTGAAACGGAAAAAATCGCCTCGGGGCTTGTCTCCCGGGCACCAGGCTACGTGCAGGAGATGAAGGAAAATCTGCTCAAGGGCATTGCATATTACCAGGGCCTGCCCCGGCAGTTGATCGCCGAGAAAAGTGACCAGTTTTTCGCTGACCTGCAGAGCATGCGGGAGGCCATCGAAGCCCTTCCGTCGGGAGACACTTCCGGCGCGGGCGGCAAGGTTTGAACCGCGGTCAGCAAATGCTGTCATGCTGATCATTTGCTCGTAAAAAAAACGGTTTTTTCATTACGCCTCCTTGCATTCCGCACAAAGATTGACAAAATAGCGTTTTATCAACAACAGCCTCATGATTTTCGGGATCCCTCCCGGCATGGGCGCAGCCATTGATAATACGCTATTGCTGTTTCTATCCGTGGAGTTCCCGGTTAAGGGTTTGCATTGCAGGTTGTCAGTTATATGAACGGTAAGGAGGATACTACCGTCGGATCTTTATTTTCACGGGCCCATCGGAGAAGAAAACATGCAGGCCGGGGCCGGGCAGCCAGGTTCATGCTCTTTGCCGGCGGTCTGCTTGTGGCCGGCGTCGTCCTGTCGGTTGTCCTGGTCCTTTGCCTGCGCTGGGTTGCGCCGCCGACCAGCGCCTTTATGGTGGGAAGCCATCTGGCACAGCTCCTCAGCAGCGACTCCCGCAGCCGCGTCCGCTATCAGTGGGTTGACTGGGAAGCGATTTCCCCCCAGCTGCCGCTTGCCGTGGTTGCCGCGGAGGACCAGAAATTTTCCCGCCATGCCGGTTTCGATTTTGATTCCATCGGCAAGGCCCTGGAAAGAAACAGACAGGGCGGCCGTCTGCGGGGGGCGAGCACCATCAGCCAGCAGGTGGCCAAGAATCTCTTTCTGTGGCCGGGCCGAAGTTATGTGCGCAAGGGGCTGGAGGCCTACTTTACCGTGCTGCTGGAATGTCTGTGGCCGAAAAAGCGGATTCTTGAGGTCTATGTCAATATCGCGGAATTCGGTGACGGCATCTATGGCGTGCATGCCGCGGCGGAAAGTGTGTTCGGTAAGAAACCCGCGGAACTGACCAATTGGGATGCGGCCCTGCTGGCCGCCGTGCTTCCCAATCCCAAGGTGTTGAAGGCGCGAAAGCCGTCGGCCTATGTCAAGGAGAGAAGGCGGTGGATCGCGACGCAGATGCGGCAGCTCAACGGCACCGAATATCTGCGGGATCTGTGACGGCCGCTCTTCTGGCCGGTCGTTCTCAGGCCGGAGGCGGCAAGGAGAACAGGGCTTGTGGTGTATGGTCTGGGAAAATTTGCAACAGGGTGATGGCAATGATTGAACAGTACTCATTTGGCAGGATGGTTATTTCCGGCAAGGCCTATAATGCTGATTTGAAAATCATCAACGGCAGGGTGGTGGCGGACTGGTGGCGCAAGGCTGGCCATCTGGTGGAAAAGGATGATGTGACCGACATCCTGGCCGCCAAACCCCAATGTCTCATCATCGGCAAGGGAAAACCCGGTCTCATGCGGGTCAGCGGGCAACTGGCCGCGGAGCTGCAGGACCTGGGAATTGAACTGGTGGCGGAGCCGACCGCCAGCGCGGTGGAATCATTCAACCGCCAGGTGGCCGCCGGCCGCCAGGTGGCCGCCGCTTTTCATCTTTCCTGCTGATAACGATACCGTAGAACCGATCATGATGGGAAAATTTCTGCTGCACCAGTTAACCATGCTCTGCTGTTTCTTGCTGCTGGGTCTGACAGGCTGCGAGGATACCGATGTCAGGATGGCGGCCGAGGCGGGACTCGATGCCGCCAGGGCGGTCACCCTGTCGGATGAGAGCGTGCGGCAGCTGGCGCTGCAGGCGGCGCAGTTTGCCGACGGCAGGCAGCGAGTTGCCGGGCCAGGCAACCCTTACGCCAGCCGGCTGCAGCGTCTGGTCGGCGGCCATCGGCAGGAAGGGACGCTGCGTTTCAATTACAAGGTATATCTGGCCGATGAGGTCAATGCCTTTGCCATGGCCGACGGCACCATCCGCATTTACAGCGGGCTCATGGACCTGCTTGACGACGGCGAACTGCGTTTCGTCATCGGCCACGAGATGGGGCATGTGGCCGGCAACCATATCCGCAAAAAAATCCAGATGGCCTATGCGGCCAGTGCGGTGCGCAAGGGGATCGCCTCGCTGAACAGCACGGTGGGCGAGCTTGCCAGGTCGCAGCTGGGCGCCTTTACCGAACTGCTCATGGGAGCCCAGTTCTCCCAGCTGGAGGAGAAAGAGGCGGACGATTACGGCCTGGCCTTTCTCCAGGGTAAAGGCTACGCGACAAAGGATGCCGTGACCGCCCTCAGAAAGCTTGCCGCCCTGGGCGATGACCATTCCTTCCTGGCAAGCCACCCGGCGCCGGGCAAGAGGGCGGAGAGAATGGAGCTGCAGCTGGCGGGCAAAGCCGTGCCCATTGACGAGAGCCGGCGCAATCTGCTCGGCCGGCTGACTGCCTGGCTTGAGGGGCAATTTCCCGTCCTCTATGACAGGTTGCGCGATTTTTTCCCCTGGCTGGGAAAGAAGGAAGAGGGGGCAGCCATTTGATTGCTGCCCGGGCGATTACAAACGCCGACTTTCCGGTCGCAAGAGGCTCAGGTATGTCAATAATTGCCGAGTTCCTCGGTTCAAGTATTTCAGCTAGCCCATCCGCCCGGCAGGCCTCAGTCCTGGGCAATGATGCCGGCCGCCGAGATGCCTTTGATCACATAATCGTCGTTGTTGATGAAGTTGGCGAAAATAATCAGGAAGGTGACGGCCACCAGCGCCATCAGTCTTTTGTCCTGGTAGAGGCTGTCAAGGCCTTTCTTTTTCATCTCCTTATTGTCATAGACAAAATGCCTCCGGAAAAGGCCGTCAAGTATGGACGGCCCTTTCTCCCTGATGCTGTCGCAGCCGCCGCCATGGGAATACTCCATTGCCTCGAGCAGCAGGGTGCGTTGATCGGCGGGGGAGGTCAGGTGATAGGCGAAGATATGCAGCATGATGGTCTGGGCCTCCCTGATGCTTGCCACGGCCAGGGAATAAAAAAGTTTCTGCGCCGCCTCCCCCAGGGGGAGTTTCGCATCCCGCAGCATGGATAATAAAACCACATTTTTATAGAGCTGGAAAAGCCGCATGGCGCCGTTGATCTTGCTGGCGGAGGGATGGGACTGACTGAGGTGCAGCCCCTTATAGGAATTGACGAACAGGACATCGAAGATGACCTGAAAGCAGCGGGCGCGGTCGGTGAAATCCTGCAGGTCGATGCGGAGATCCAGGGTGTTGTCCAGCCGGTCCGCCAGTTTGACCACCGCCAGTTCCGGGGTTATCCGCGCCTGTTTCAGCAGGCGGCCGAGATATTCGGTATACTTCTGGCCCTTGGGTTTGGCGAGAAAGGCAATGCGCTCGTTGAGAAACCAGTTGGCCTGGGAATCGATCTTCTCCAGGAGCTGCCGGTACCGGGCATCAAGCCTGCGCCAGGTCTCCGGGCTGTATTTGTCCGGGGTCAGATCCTCCTCCTTGTCGTGCAGCAGAACGGTGAGCAGGTCCAGGGTGCTTGGTTGGGCCTGGGCCCTGGCCAGCAGGGAGGCGGCCCGGATGGGATGGAGGATGGCAAGGGGGCCCAGCCAGCGTTTCTGGTTGCCGTATGCCTCGCCGAGATACTCCAGGGCCTCCATGAGAAAACTCTCGGAGACCTTGTCCAGGGCCAGATGATTTGCCGCCACCAGGTTCAGTATTCCCTGCCAGTTGACCGGTTCACCGGCAAGCTGGTAGTTGAGAAAAGATGAAAGGGAAAGAAATTCCTGGGTGTCGATGAGCGGTTTCATGCCTCACCCCATGACTCGATTCTTGATCCGCGGGAAAAACGCCGATGGCGGCGGCCGACGGTTGCATACAGTTTCTTCATCCCCTGCAGATATACCACGGCGGTCACGGAGCACAAGTTTTTTTCTTTGCATCTTCAATTGGTTGTGCCGGGGGTTGCCACGGTTTTCCGGCCATGTGCCGTCACCGCCTGCCGGCGGGATGCCGGTTGACAGGCTGGACAAGCGGGGAAGGCCAAAGAGTGGGTTAAATGTTTCCAGACGCATGCTGTCTTCAATTGCCATCCAATGCCCTGCGAATCGCAGAGGACATATCTCTTTTCATGACAGGCTTCATGAGATACTCCCTGACGCCCTGCTCCTTGGCCTGCTCTTCATTGACCAGCTCGCTGAAGCCGGTGCACATGATGATCGGGATATCCGGTCTGATCGCCAGGATTTTCAGGGTTAATTCCAGACCGGTCAGGTGCGGCATGGTCATATCGGTGATGATGAGATCGAAATCGTCGGGCCTGGCGCTGAAGATTTGCCAGGCTTTTTCACTGTTTTTCAACGCCGTTACCCGGTAGCCGAGGTCAGTCAGCATCAGCTCCTCCATCCGCATGATAACCTCTTCGTCATCCACCAGCAGAATCCTTTCATTGCCTTCCGGCAGGGGCTCCAGTGCATGCGCAAGCGGGGCGCCGGTTTGCAGGAGACGGGGGAGATAAACATGAAAAGTTGCCCCCTTGCCGAGTTCGCTGGCTGCCGTGATGTGGCCGCCATGGCTTTTGACGATGTTGTGGACCACGGGAAGTCCCAGCCCGGTGCCCTCCCCCTCCTTTTTGGTGGTGAAGTATGGTTCGAATATCCGCTCCAGGGTCATATGATCCATGCCATGGCCGCTGTCTCGTATTTCCAGATGCACATAAGGGCCGGGGGCCAGTTCCGGAGAAATATTTTTCGCATCCTCCGGTCCGATATCAACGGGGGCAAGGCTGACCGCCAGCACACCTCCGGTGGCGCGCATGGCGTGGGAGGAATTGGTGCAGAGATTCATGATGATCTGGTGGATCTGGCTGGGATCAGCCAGTACCTGACAACATTTCTGGTCGATGTCGGCCTGGATGGCGATGGTGGTGGGGATGCTGGCCCGTAACAGCTTCAGCGCCTCCTTGACAATCAGGTGGATGTGCACGGGCTGCCGGTCCTGTTCCCGCTGACGGCTGAAGGAGAGGATCTGGCTGACCAGATCTTTGGCCCGGTTGCCGGCGTTGAGCACCGCGGTGAGATAGGCGCAAACATGGCTGTCCGCCGGGGTTTCATTTTTGATCATATCCGCATAGCCGAGAATCGGAGTGAGGATGTTGTTGAAATCATGTGCAATACCGCTGGCCAGGGCGCCGATGGCCTCCATTTTCTGGGCGTGCTGGAGCTGGGTGAGCAGCTTGGTTTTCTCCAGCTCGGCATCAACCTGTTCGGTGACGTCATCGACCCGGATCACCGCCCCGGCGACTGCCTCACCGATGAGCGGATAGACGATGATGTCGGCATAGCGGGTCTTGCCGTTGCGCTGGTCAATGGCCCTGGTCGTTTTTTTCGGCTGCCGCTCCTCAATGGCTTGGCGGATATTTTCCTTTTGTCCGGCCAGTTGCGGCAGGAGCTCGTTCAGCATGCCGCCCAGGGCCGCGGTTGCTGTTATCCCGGTCTGTTTTTCCGCCTCATGGTTCCATTGGATGACCCTGCCGTCCTGGTCGACACCGACAAGAATGGAGGGCATGGAGTTGATGATGTTGCTGAGCATGGCGCGCAGACGCACCATCTCCTCCTCGTTTTTCCGGCGGTCACGGATCATCCGGTTGGCCGACCCGGCAAGATTCCTGAATTCGCGGATGGTGAGGCTTTTTTCGTCAATCTCCCCGTAACCGAAGGCCGCATCCTGAAAAAACGCGGCAAAGGTCTGAAATTCCTTGTCAAGTTTTCTGGAAAGATAGTGCGACAGGAGAATAACAATGCCGACAAAGCCGACAAAAAGGATGAGAACCTTGATGATATAACGGTTGACCTGCTGCTTGAGGGTTTGCTTCTTTTGTTGGAGTGCCTGCAGGATGTCTTCGGTATTGGTATCCACGGCCACAATCCAGTGCCAATCCGGATACGCCCGGGCGTAAGCGATTTTCGGGGTGGTTCCACCGGTCTTGGCATCTTCCCAGACAGAGGAGACAAAACCACCCTCGGCACCCAGCGCGACATGGAGGAGCTGCCGGTAAATCTCCATTCCCTGGTCATCGGTGTAGGAAAACATGTTGCGACCGATGTTTTCCTTGCTGGAATGAAACAGGGCGATGCCGTCTTCGCGGAAGACAGCGATGGCGCCGATACCCTGTTGCATGCTGTACAGGTAATCCAGGACCTTCTTTTGCACCTCGCGGGTCATGTCGTCCTTGAAAACAGCAGTGCCGATGTGCCAGCCAAACGGTTCGAAATGCTTGACAAAGGCCAGCTTGGTCCGGGGCGGCTCGGTACCATGGGGGCCGGGAGCCGGATACTGGTAGAATGCTTCCTCGCCGTTGGACCCCATGGCCACCATGCTCCGCACCGCGGCTGAGACGGAACTGGCGGTCACATTGGTCAGCTCCCGGCCGGTCAGCTCCGGGCTGTCGGCAATGATCTCTTCCTTGCCGTCGCCGGTGGTGGCGAAATAATAGCCCAGGCCGTTATCAAAACGGCTGTCCCGCAAGGCTGTTATGATGAGCTGTTTGATCTCGGGCTCCGGCAGTCTGCCCTGATTCTCCTGATAGGTGTGCAGGGCGGTGGTATAGGCCTGCAGCACCCGCTCACGCAGTGTGTTCCGGACTTCTTTCTCCCGCTGCTTTCGCAGGAAGTCAATGAGCTGGATGATTTTTTCCGTCTCATGACGGACCAGCAATTGTCGGTCCCGGAGATATTCATTTTCAAAAATAGCCGAGTCTGCCGCGAAATGCCGGTATGTTTCATACACCCAGCCCCCGCTCAGGCCGATGGCGAAAAGGAAAATTATCGCCAGAAAGCTGAGAAAGGTTATTTTTTGGATGCTTGTTTTGCGAAACATGGATCCTCGACTGTTGTCTGATGTCTGTCCGATGGCCGTCAGCGGAGATAAATGCAGGCCAGCCTTTTTTCCGCCGCCAGCATGGCGGCCTTGGGTGTCTTGCCCCCGGTGCAGACGTCGGCGAACATATCCACGATGACATATTCATTCAGCGCCGCCGCAGATGCCGCGCCCGGCGGGCCCTGATAGCCGTTCCACAGCATGCGGCCCGTGCATTCCCGGTAAGGGGTGATGCGCGGGTCCTTGTGCCAGGCCGCCAGGTCATAGTATGATTTCAGGGTCGGGGTGACGAAACCCCAGGTGCCGCTTTCCCATGCTCCGTAACAGGGCTCCTCGAACAGGAACTGCAAATAATGTCTGGCGGTGTTGGGCACCAGGGTATGTTTAAAAATAAAGCCCAGACTGAACAGCGAGAGTTCGGTGGGAAACCCCACCGGACCGACGGGAAAATTCATGGTCATCAGGTCCCGGTTGATGTCGGGGGAATGCTGCATGGAGGCAAAAAAGATGCTGTTGCCGTTGGCGGTGAGTGAGATCTGTCCGGCCAGAAAGGCCTGGTTGTTGTGGGGGTCAAGCCAGTTTTCCACCCCGGGGATCATGGTGTCATAAAGCTCGCGGGCCGCCTCCAGGGCCTCTCCGGTCTCCCTGCTGTTGATGGCGATGGTCCTGCCGTCCGTTTCAACAGCCTTGCCGCCAAAGGACCACAGCCACCAGTGGCACCAGGCGTTGGCGTCGCCCACGGCGTGGCCCAGGGAGAAGCCGGTCGGGTACCCTTTGGCCTTCAGCGCCTTGCAGCATCTGAGAAATCCCGCCACATCATCCGGCACCTTAGCAAAGCCGGCCTCCTGCACCTGGCTCACCCGGTAGTTCAGGCACATGCCGGCGCTGCCGAGCGGCAGGGCGATCCATTGTCTGCTTTGCGGGTCCCGCCCATAGACCTCGCACACCGGATACCAGCCGCCGTATTTTTTGCCGAGATAGTCGGCCACCTCGCTGACATCGAGCAGCCGGTCGGGGTAGAGGTGGGGATCGTCAAACCAGCCGAAGACAATATCATGGCCCGCGCCCAGCACCGATTCCATGGCTGCCCTGGAGCGGACATCCTCCCATTGGATGAAATCGGTGATCACCCTGCCGCCGGTGGCGATTTCCCATTTTTTGGTATTGATCCGCCAGATTTCCTCATCACTTTTGACAAACCCCATCCAGCGCAGAACCTTGAGCACTGGCTGCCGTTCGAGGACAAAGCGGGGGGCGGGAATATCCGCCGCCAGGGCCGGGTTGAACTGGAACAGGGCAGGCATGGCCCCGCAGGCCAGCCCGGCGGCCGATGTCTTGAGAAAATTCCGGCGGGAAAGCCAATGTTTCATTTCTTTGCCCATCAGCAGTTCTCCATCTTCGTATGGCCGGCTAAGCCGCCGTTCACAGATAACGGTAACATTGCAATACCGTGACCAGCATAGGGAGCCGTAACGCAAGGGCCGGCAATGTGAAGTTTGTTCTCGAACGGCGCCTAAACATACAGCCGGTTGAGCCTTTTTTCCGCCCGCAGGGCAGCGGCCCGGGGGGTCTTGTTGCCGGTGCAGACATCATTGATCATGTCGACGATGACGAATTCGCTCATGGCGGCGGCCGAGGCGGTGCCCAGCGGACCGGCATGGCCGTTGGAGCGCATGCGTTTGATGCATTCCCGATAGGGAAGGATTTTGGCATTTTGATCCCAGCCGGGCGAATCATAATATTTTGCGAGGCTCTGGCTGATGTAACCCGACGAACCGCTGATCCAGCGGCCATACTGCTCCTCCTCAAACATGAACAGGAGATAATGCCGGGCCGCGTTGGGCATGAGGGTGTATTTGAAAACAAAGGCCTGGGTCAGGGCGGAGAGTTCGGCCGGTCTGCCCACCGGACCGATGGGAAAATTGCTAACCGCCAGATCGGCGTCAATGTCCGGATGCTTTTGCCGGGCAGCATAGGCGATGCTGCTGCCGTTGTTGGTAACCGAAATATTGCCGCCCAGAAATTCCTGGTTGTTGTGGGGATCAAGCCAGGTATCCACGCCGGCAATCATGGTATCGGAGAGTTCTCGGGCCGCCTCAAGGGCCAGCAGGGTTTCCGGGCTGTTGATGGCGATGGTCCGTCCGTCCGCCTCGACCGCCTTGCCGCCGAAGGACCACAGCCACCAGTGGCACCAGGCATTGGCGTCCGCCACCGCGTGGCCCAGGGCAAAGCCGGTGGGGTGCCCTTTAGCCTTGAGCGCCTTGCAGCACCTGAGAAAGCCGGGGATGTCGTCCGGCATGGTCGCAAACCCGGCAGCGCGTACCTGGCTCAAGCGGTAATTGATGCACTGGCCGGAACATCCCACGGGCAGGGCGATCCACTGCCCGGAGCGTGAACTGCGGCCGTAGGTTTCACACACCGGATACCAGCCGCCGTACCTGGCGCCCAGGTATGCGGCCAGGTCGCTCAGATCCAGCAGCTTATCCGGGTAGAGATGGGGGTCGTCGAACCAGCCGACCACGATATCGTGGCCGGTGCCGAGGGTGGCCTCCATGGCGGCATTGGGCCGCACGTCATTGAAGGGGACGATGTCGGTAATGACCCGGCCTCCGGTCAATTTTTCCCAGCGCCTGGTGTTCGCCAGCCAGATGTCCTCGTCGCTTTTGAGAAAGCCACCCCAGCGGAGCACCTTGATAAGCGGCTGCGGTTCAACGGTGATCCTCGGTGGAACGATATCCGCCGCCGCAGACTCTGCAGAGGGCAAGCCGGGGACAAAAGCTGCAGCCGCTAACCCGGACAGAGTGACCGCGGTATTCTTCAGAAAGTGCCGCCGCGATATTCCGTCTGTGTCATGCATTCCCATCTCAGCACCACTCCATTGTTTTCTTATTGGCAAAAAAGGGGCATCGGTTGCGGTCATCCCGCCGAATGCGGGTGCGGCCCGTAATGCCGACCGGGCGGTTTTTTCTCAGTTTCCCGTGCGGAAAAATGCGGCAGCCTCTACCTGCTTATCGGCATTGCCCGCAGGTGGCAAAGCCTGGCAGAAAAGGCCCTCGGTTTTTTTTGTCCCACGCAGAGAGGAGGGATGGGATTTATCATGAAAGTGAAATTGATGCGAGAAGTCAAGCGGATGATCATGTCCATCGTCCTCGTGGCAGCTGGTACGAAACGTTGTCACAATTGAGCGGCGGAGTTATCAGCTCAAGGATTATATCCCCAGAATTTCCTGGCAGGTTCCGGAGCGGATATCCCGGAGCCCGGGGAGGTCTGTCCAGTCAATATCGTTCCCGCCCATATGACAAAGTCAACTCATAGGGGCATGCTTTATGTTCAGATGATATTGTTCATTTGTCAAACGCAAAGATGATAACCGGTATTTTTTTTATCTGCCGGGAAAAGGTGCAAGTCCAAGCCTGGCAAGCATTTAGTGTGACGGCCGGCCGTGGCGGAAAGGCTTTAGCCGGGCCTGGGAGAGGGCGGCAGAGACGATGGGATGTTCTTACTTTTCGGCAAGCCAGGCAGCCAGGTTGGGTGGGGAGGCGATATGGCGGGCCACCGGTTTCAACGGGCATTGGCCGCTCACCTCAACCCCTTCCTTGATGATGGAAACCGGTCGGTCGGATGATACCACGATCACGATGATATCCCGGTGTTCCGCGCTGAAACGCAGGGCAGAGTTGTAGCGCGCCCCCCGGGAGCGGTCTTCGCCGTGGACGGTACGGCCGTCCAGCAGACAGGCAAAGGAATGCAGATGCATATCCGTGCCGATGTGCAGGGCTCCGTCAACCTTGGCCAGGGATTTTGACAGTTCCAGAAACGGGGGCTGGCGCAGGTCAAGAGGGAGTTCCAGGCGCTGACCCGAGATCTCGATGGGCAGGGGATTAAGGTCGAGGACCAGGGTGCAGCCGTGTTTTTCGGTTTCGGCGCTGTGGACCAGGGCGGCGATGATTTGAAACAGCTGATGGGAGCAGGCCAGTTCGAGAGGGGTTTCCAGCAGCAGTTCCTCCAGTTGCACCAGTTTGGCCTTATGGGTGGTGGAATGAAAGCTGCCGTTGAAAAAGCTGCACACGGGATCGCCGTTCAGATTGAGAAAGCCGTAACCTCGGCGGAAATCGGCAATGATATTGAAAGCGGGCAGGGTGGCGTTGGTAATGCCGACGATATGCTGGCTGTTGGAAACCAGTCGGCGGTCGGAATTTTCCACGGCCTGGAGGATTTTACGCACGTGTTTGAAATTGCTCAGCAAAGGCCGTCCCTCATGGGGAAATTGGATCATGAAGGCCATTTGCTTGACGGCGTGTGGTTCGACGAAGACCAGCTCACCCTGGGGCCAGGCCCCCTCCTCCCTGGTTTCCGAAATGCCCAGCACGGCATCGAGAATGGGGTAGATACGGATGTAGGTATCCCAGCCGAGGAAAATATTCATTTCATCCACCATGAAATCCCGCACGGCATGGGTGGCGTAACCGCGCAGCACATAGCCGGTTGTGCGGGTATAGAGATCACTGGCGGTGCCCAGGTCGTGGGCCAGCAGCCAGGCTGCATGTTCCAGCCAGCATTCGGTGGGACCGATGGAGCACATGTCCGGATGGTGCTCGGTGAACCACATCTGGTAAAATATGATATTGGAACGGGCTCCGTAGGAAATAAGGCCGGCCAGATCGAGATTTTTAACCGGATGAAACTGTTTGAATCCGTCTATTCTGGAGGGATTCGCCGGGACACGGCGCCATTCGTCCGAGTCGAGAAAGAGCTCTTTTATTTTTGGCTCATGCCCTAGCAGCAGGTTCTGCGGGTCGACAACATGGATCGGGTCAGAGGGACCTATGGCATAGAGCAGGGCGACCCGGCTGGGGCCGGAAAAACGGGAAAGGCCGTCCTGCACCCCGTCAAGGGCGTTGAATATGCACTGCCGTTTGAAAGAATTGTCCTGCATGGCTGCCGGATGCTCCGTTGTTTCCGTGGCCGATTTTCATGGTGAAGGGAAAAGGGCCTTGATGGGGAATTGGTTAGGGAAGAGTATAGCCAAAACATCAATGCAATTCAATCGCTTTGAAGGTCTTACCATGGCAAGAAGGCTGCGGGCAGAAAAAACTTGATTAAAAAATGGGGGAGAAATAGGATTGATGGCTGATGGCTGATGGCTGATGGCTGATGGCTGATGGCTGATGGCTGATGGCTGAGAAACCAAAAATCTGCCGGGCCGATCGCCCCTGGCGCGGGATTGCCCATGACTCTCTGTGATTATTTTTCCACTGTTACCTTGCCGCAAACTGCAAAACCCTATCCTTCCCTGCTGGATTTTCTGCAGATGCGTTTTCCGCACGTGTCCCGGGAAAGCTGGGAGATGCGCATGAGCGGGGGGAAGGTTGTCGACGAAGACGGCAGGCCGGTAACAGCGGCGACCCGCTATGTCCCCGGCACAAAAATTCACTACTTTCGTGAGGTGGAAAGGGAGCCGGTCATTCCCTTTGCGGAAAAAATTGTTTTTCAAAATGATGAGCTGCTGGTGGCCTGCAAGCCGCATTTTCTGCCCGTCATTCCTGCCGGCCCGTATGTGAATGAATGTCTGCTGCACCGCCTGAAAAAAAAAACGGGCAATAGCGACCTGGCGCCGCTGCACCGAATCGACCGGGAGACTGCGGGTATTGTCCTGTTTTCCGCCAACCGCGGCACCCGCGGCCTGTATCATGACCTCTTCATGCGCGGCCAGGTGGAAAAAACCTACCAGGCGGTGGCCCGCTGCAGCGTTCAACCGGGGCAGACGGACTGGGTCGTGGCAAACCGGCTGGTACCCGGCCAGCCGTGGTTCAGAATGCAAACAGCCCCGGGCCGGGTGAACAGCCGCTCAAGGATACAACTTCTGGAAAGAAGGGAAGGGCGGGGCCTCTTTCTCCTGCAGCCGGAAACAGGCAAGAAACATCAGCTGCGGGTCCATATGAGCGGTCTGGGCTTTGCCATCATCAACGACAGGTATTATCCCGCGCTGCTGCCGGCCGCAGAGGATGATTTTGACCGGCCGCTGCAGCTCCTTGCCGCCACGCTTCGCTTCCGCGATCCGGTCACGGCAGAGAGCATGGAGTTCACCGCAGAGCGCGGGCTGCTGTGGTGATGACCAGGGCGGATTTTCCGCTCGCTGGCCCGGCACAGCAGCAGGGCAGGGGCATCAGCCTTTAACCCGGTCCCGCAAATGGCCTGAAGGATGAAAGGTGATAACCCTTCTGGCCTCCAGCACCATTTCTTCACCTGTCTTGGGATTGCGGCCCCGCCTCGTTTTTTTGTCTTTGACGCGGAATTTGCCGAATCCGCTGATCAGTAAGTCATCCCCACCTGCCAGACAATTTTTGCTGATTTCAAGAAATGCTTCCACAACTTCACCGGCCCGTGTCTTTGATAAATTGTGGGAATTGTGAATCTTGCTGATTAAGTCCGCTTTTGTCAGAGTCATATGATTGAAAGCCTCAATTGGGTTGGTTGATAATTAATAGGCAATCAAAATTATTGTTTTCTGTCAAGATTTCACGCATTATGGTGGAAAAAAAACGGAGCGGGACAGATCCCCGGCCGGGAGCTGCCGGCGGAGGTAACAGATTACGGATGGCTGAAAGGAGAAGCATGTTTGATCTGATAAAAAAAATTATCAGCGGCGGACCGGCTGCGAAAGAGCAGGGGAGAGGGGTGGAAGACAATATCCATCTCGCCGCCGGTGTTCTGCTGCTTGAAACCGCCCATATTGACGATGAGTGTACCGCGGAGGAAATGGCCCATGTGATCGCGACCCTCAGGTCTGACTTCGGCCTTTCCCCGGCATATGCCGAGGAGCTGCTCGCGCTTGCCGGCGCGGAACGGGACAAGGCCCTTGATCTATGGCAATTCACCAGCCAGATGAATCAGCATTACTCCATGGAGGAAAAGATGGCGTTGATGGAGGCTGTCTGGCGCATCATTTTTGCCGATGGACGGCTTGAGGCCCATGAAGATCATTTTGCCCATAAGCTGGCAAACCTCCTGCGCCTGACCCATAAGCAGCTCATTGAGGCAAAATTGCGGGCCAGGGGCCGGCGCGCCAGTTGACCGGTGATCATGCCCCCAGGCCGCCTCCGGCCGGGAAGGGACCTTGGCAGTGAAAAAAATTTACAGCGCACCCAATATTACCATGGTCGGTCTGATAAAAGATGTTCTGGACAGCCACGGCATCTGGACCGTGATCAGGAACCAGTTCCTCTCCGCCGCCACCGGGGAGCTGCCGCCCATTGAATGCTGGCCTGAGCTGTGGATAACCGATGACAGCGGGTATGAACAGTGCCGGCAGCTTGTGGAGGAGATTCTGCGCTCAGACAACATTCCGGCAGATCCCTGGCAATGCCCTGGGTGCCATGAGGAAATTGAAGGGCAGTTCAGCCAGTGCTGGCGCTGCGGGGCAAGCCGCCCGGAGCCGGCGGGAAGATGAAGAAATCGACCCTGCTGCTCCTGGCCGCGGTCATCGTGACCCTCACCGTCGGCCTGTTTGTCTTATGGGCCGGTATATGCCCGTTTTTATGATGATGGAAAACGAAGAAAACAGCTGGCATGTCTATATCGTCTGTTGCGGGGACGGCACCTATTACACCGGCATTGCCCGCAACCTGGCCCGGCGCATCCGTGAGCATAATTCTCCGCGGGGCGGGGCCAGGTATACCCGTTCCCGCCGGCCGGTGGAACTGGTCTATGCGGAACCGGCTGCATCGCGGTCGGCTGCGGCAAAACGGGAATATCAGTTGAAGAAGATGCCGCTCTCCAGAAAGAAGGAGCTGATCGGGGCGGCGCTCCCTGTTATCTGACAGCGCCTTTCTTTGGTTTTACCTGGGGGGAAGGGCTGGGGTTGTTCTCGATTTCGCTGAGGGTCTTCTGAAATTTTTCCTGGAGTGGACCGCCGAGAGCGACCGCCTGGCGCGCCAGTAACAGAGCCTCATCCCGTCGTCCCAGCTTCCACAGGACATAGGCCAGATTATTCAGGGCCGGCCCTGACTTGCGATCGAGCCGCACGGCCTGATCAAAGGCCCGGGCGGCTGCGGCCATGTCGTCCGCCTTGTAGCGGTTATTGCCGAGCCCCATCCAGGCGGAGAAATTTGCCGGCCATCTCTTGACCGCCGCCTCAAAGGCAATAATCGCGGCCTCGGTCCGGCCTGTCCGTTCAAGGCCGAGCACCGCCTCAAGCCAGGCATCCTCATCGGCAGTGGCAGGCAGTTTGTCAGGCGGCAGGACCAGCAGCCCCCAATAGTCACTGCGCTGCCAGATATTGTTGAAAACCCGCAGGGAAAGCCGCTCGTTGGCCGTGGTGCCGGAATGAAGGATGATTTCTCCGGCCGGCTGGTCGTAGCCCACGGCAACGGCGTAATGCCATTTGGGATACCAGGCAAAACCCAGATTGACCAGCACGATAACCGGGTGGCTGGCGGCAAGCTCAGTCATTAAGACATCCATGCCGGCGACGGGGTAGGCGATGCGGCCATGCCGCCGTGCCGAGCTGATCAGCGCGGACTGCAGGCTGCCCTGCCGGGCCGGGGTGTATACCTCGGAGACAAGGGCATCAGGGGTGAGGGCCAGGCCGCTCCAGCCAAGGACCATGGCCAGGGCCGCCGGGCCGCACTGATACTGGTCCTGGGCAAAGAACGGCACTTCGGCGACCGCCACCCGCTCAGGTGCGGCATCGGGCCATGGGGCGGGCTGTGTGGACAGCATGCCGCAGCCGCTGAGGGCCAGCGCATACATGACAAGCAGCAGGGCGGCGGTTTTTTTGCCGCCGGCGTGGAGAATAGCGCCCATGGTTGTTATCTGCGGTGATAGACGAAGGGAAAGACGTGGGTCAAGCCGGCAATATCGGTGATGAGCAGGATGATAAAGATCAACACCGAGGCGCCGATTACCACGCCTAAGCCGTCACCGCCGGCGGGCAGCTGATCCATTGCCTGGGCAATCTGCATGAGCTCGGCATCGGACAGGGCGGCAACCCGCTGCCTGGCTTCCTCAGCGGCAACACCCTGCTGCGCCATGGCCTGCTGCACGTCCTGCCGGTCCAGAAAGGACATGACCCGGGCCCGGGCGTTTTCCTGCTGGGCCATGGCGATGACGGTGCCGGTGTCGATCATCTCCGCTTTGGCCTTCTGCACGGTAAAATCCAGCAGCAGGAAGGAAAAAATGAGAAAAAAACTGATGGCTTTCATGAACTGTCGCTGCATACTCTTACTCCTTTGGTTGGGGTTCTTGAAGGGGGCGTATGACCATGCTTTATAATATGTCGGCGGGGCAGGTGCAAGATCATTTGCAGGAAGACAGCAATACTGTTTTTTCCGGTCAGCCCTTTTGTGGCAAGGTGTTGGCAAATGCCGACAGCTTGCTCCGGCACCTGTTTCCGTGATGCGACAAGGGTCGAAGTTTGTTGCGGGTTGTGGTATGGTGGTTTCCAGCAGTTCGGCGGTTTGCCGGATTGATGGATGCAATGTAATGAGATGATTGGGCAGAGCAACGGTGAACCCCGTGGACAAAATATCATGACCGGTGACAAGGCAAAACCAGGAACCCGCCCTCCGGATCGGGATGAGATACAAAAAGGACTCCGGGTAATGATCGTGTTGAAGCAGGATCAGCGTTCCGGCAAACTGACCCAGGGGATCGTGCAGGATATTCTGACGAAATCAGCCACCCACCCCCATGGCATCAAAGTTCGCCTGGCAAGCGGTGAGGTGGGGCGTGTCAAGGCTGTCATCAGGTGAAAATCGACCGTCTCCCATGCCAGCCCGAAATGAGCTGATCGTGCTGGTGCACGGCTTTTTCCGCACCAGGCGTGACATGGCTTTTCTTGGCCGCTATTTGCAAAAAAACGGCTTTGCCACCTTCCTGCCCACCCTGCCCGCCATCTTCAGTTCTCTTGACCGGTGCACCGCCGAGTTTGCGAAAAAATTGCAGCAGCTGCCCGGCAACTGGGACCGCATTCATTTTGTCGGCCACAGCATGGGCGGCCTGATCATCAGGCAGTTTCTGGCCCGCAACCTGGTGGCCGGGCTTGGCCGCTGCGTGTTGATCGGCACCCCGAACCACGGCACGGACCTTGCCGTAATCGCTGAAAAATACTGCAAGTTTTCTCTGCAGATCTTTAAACCCATTCAGTCCTTTGTGCCGGGGAAACTGAGCATTGCCCCGCCCCGCAATAATCCGCCGCCGGAGATCGGGGTGATTGCCGGCACCCGTAACAACATCCTGCTCGGCCGATTTTTCAACAAAGACAGCGACGGCCGGGTGCCGGTTGACTCGGTCCCTTTTGACGGGCAGCAGCAGTTTGTCACGGTGCCATACAACCACCTGCAGATCCATCACCGGCAAAAGGTGGCGGCACTGGTGCTGAAGTTCATCCGCACCGGCTGCTTCTGAGCGGCACGGTGCAGGCGCAGGATGGCTCACGGTTCGGATGATTCGTCGGTCAGTGTTGCCGGTTTGATGGTGCGGCAGCCGAAGCGGGCATTGATCTGGTCAATGGCCTTGTTTAATTCCTGGCGGTCCGTTTTATCTCTGCCGAACAGATCAAGCTGGCGGGGCAGGCAACCTTCCTGCAGCTTGTCCACGGCAATTCCCACCAGGCGCACCGGTTTGGCCCCGGCCAGGGTCCTGGGCAGAAGGCTGAGCACTGCCTGATAGAGCTCCCGGGAGTCGTTGGTCGGCTGGTTCAGTGTCAGGGAGCGGCTGACCGCGATGAAATCATGGTATTTGACTTTAAGGGTAATGGTCCGGCCGCTGCATTGGTGACGGCGTAGCCGTTCCCCCACCCTGGTGGCCAGGCGCAGCAGCTCTTTGCGGATCTGCAGCAGATCGGTGACGTCTTGGTCAAAGGTCTCCTCGTTGCCGATGGATTTGGCTGCCTGTTCGCACTCCACCTGGCGTTGATCAATGCCCCTGGCGCAGAAATACAGGTGGCGGCCCTGCTTGCCGAGTTTTTTTTCAAGAAAATCGAGGGAAAAACGGGTGAGATCACCGATGGTCTGCACCCCGAGCAGGTTAAGGACAGGCAGAGTTTTTTTACCCACGCCCCACAGGCGCTTGATGGGCAGGGGCGCGAGAAACTCAGCCTCATGGCCGTGGGGAACAATGGTCAGGCCGTCCGGTTTATTGAGGTCCGAGGCGATCTTGGCCACCAGTTTGCAGCCGGCCACTCCGGCTGAAACCGTCAGGCCGATTTCCTCCCGGACCCGCCTGCGGATCATCCCGGCGATATCCACCGCGGACCCGAACAGGCCCCGGCAGCCGGTGACATCGAGGAAGGCCTCATCCACCGAGATCTGTTCCACCTTTGGGGTATACTGGCGGAAGACGGCCATGACCTGCTCCGATACCTCCGCGTAGCGGGACATGCGCACCGGCAGGAAAATCCCCTGCGGGCAGCGCCTGCGGGCCATGACGATGGACAGGGCGGAATGAACGCCAAAGGCCCTGGCCGCATAGGAGGCGGCTGATACCACTCCCCGGTCGGAACTGCCGCCGACAATCACCGGCAGGCCTTGCAGTGCCGGGTTGTCCAGCACTTCCACCGAGGCGTAGAAGGCGTCCAGGTCCAGATGGATGATGTCACGGGTCATAAGAGGTCAGAAGTCAGGAGTGAGTAGTCAGGAGTCAGGTGGGCGGCAAGCCTGATCAAAAACGGAAACAGGTTTCTCCCGGCGTTGCTGCCGTCATTTCTTTTTTGATTGACTCAAGTACAATTATTCTATCGTCTATTATGTCGTCCATTTATTCCCTCCAAGGTTGGTAGACATGGCTGCAAGTTATGTCCGTCAGCCGGCGGAATTTACCTTAGCGGGAAACCGTTCAGCGGGCGACGACAAAGGCATCAGGATAGCCGTTGCCGTTGAACTCCTTTTCCATGTTTTTGGCGACAGTGAGTCTTGAGCCGGCGTGGACCTGGACCCGGTAAAAGCGGCTGTCGCCGCGGCCGAACTGGGTGATGACGGCATTGTTGCCCTGGCTTTTCATTTTTTCCTGCAGGCGCAGGGCATTATTCTTGTTGGTGAAGGAGCCGATCTGCACATAAAAATTACCCTGCTGAAAATCCTGATGGGGCAGAAAGCGCGCCACCTCCCTGTCGCCCTGGCGGTAGGTCCTTGCCTCGCCCAGGGCGGTCACTTTGACCTTTGCCGTGCCATTGTTGACCATCCCCAGTTTGTGGGCCGCGGTCAGACTGAGGTCAATGATCCGGTTTTTGACAAAGGGTCCCCGGTCATTGATCCTGACCGCCATCTCTTTGCCGTTCTCCAGATTTTCCACCAGCACCAGGGTGTTCATGGGCAGGGTCTTGTGGGCCGCTGTGGCTTCGTACATGTCGTATATCTCGCCGTTGGATGTTTTGCGGCCATGGAATTTTTTGCCATACCAGGAGGCAACGCCCTTTTCCACATAACCTTCGGAACTCGGCAGGGGGTAATAGGTCTTGCCCATGATCTTGTATGGCCGCTGGGTGGGGGGGATGGCGGCTGGGACAGCTGCGGAAACCGCGGGCGGTTCCGGGGGAGCCTTTTTGGCGGCGCAGCCGTGGAGAAAGAGCATGAGAAGAAGGATGGGGACAATAAATAATTTCATGGGGTTCCGTTTGATTGCTGATTTTTTTGCAGATTAAGCGGCTCACGGAGAAGATCAATGTTTTCCCGCAGCCTGTCTTTGAAGAAGGCGCCGGCCCTGCCGATGGTATGCGGCGTATAGGGCACCAGGCCCATGGGGGGGCCGTTGTCCGGGGTAATGGCGTCAATGACCGGTTCTCCGTCCTCATTGACATAGGTCAGATGCAGATCCAGCAGGGGACGGCAGATGTGCAGCATGTCCTGTTCATCCCTGCAGACAATGGGGAACTCCCAGCGCCGCAGTTCATAGCCTTTCAGCCACAGGCCGGAATAGAGCTCACCCGTGATCTTGTCGCTCATGAAGAGATAGTCGTAGGTATCCTCGCCGTACAGCGAGATGACCAGCTGGTCTTCCACCTCGAAGCTGCCCTGAACATAGAGGGCGGACCAGGGATCGAAATCATCGGTGTCCAGGCGGAAAAGATGGGTGCCCTCGTCGGTGAAGCTCCATTGGGCATGGCACACCGCGCAGCTGGCCTTGTTTTGGTAAGTTGCATGGACCGGATGGCGCAGAGGGGGCACCTTGAGGGTCTTGCCGCTCAGGCGGCAGGTCAGCACCAGGGAGCCGTCTGCGGCCGCCAGGTTGTCCAGCGGGACCCGTTCACCCTGTTGCCACCCATGGCAGGCTGCGCAGGTGATGCCCGCCTCCTCCCCCATCAGCTCCGCCCCGCTGTGGCAGTCAATGCAGGAGAGTCCGGCCTGACTGTGCACGTCCACGCTAAGCTGGTGATATTCCACCCCGTAGGGCCGTGCTGAGTCGCCCTCTTTTGGATAGGGGGTGCGGTAATCCCAGTGATAGTCGTGTTCAAAGCGGCCGGCGTAATCCGCGCCGACAACGTTGCCGTAATGGCAATGCAGGCACTGGCTGTCAGGCGGGGATTTGATGAAGGCATGGGAGACCGGCTTGCCCTGGGTAAACTCCAGGTGGCAGGCCGCGCATCCGGTAGCGTGCCGTGCTTCCGGATATTGATCGCCGCTGTAATAGAGGTGGCAGCGCAGGCAGCGGCGCCTGAGCAGGTCATCAACCAGGTCCAGCGGACTGCCTATTTCCTCGTGCTGGGGGATATCAACCAGGGAGGCGAGGTCTTCACCTGCGCCGAAGGCCCGGCGCACGGCATTGACCTCCTTTTTCAGGGTGAAATGCAGCGAGTTTCTGGCCTTGGCGAGCTGCTTTTCATGGCAGGTGCCGCAGGTCCGCTCAAGAAGCAGGGGATGGGCCGGTTGCTTGTGCAGGTTGGCATGGGCCGCTTCCTTTGAGGAGGCACTGGCGCTGCCGTTATGGCAGTCGGTGCAAATGATGTCGGCATGCCTGGCGTCCAGTTCAACCGGATGGCAGTCCCGGCAGGAATACGCCTGGGCAGCGGCCGGGACCGCGGCGGGCGGCGGTTTTTGCTCCTTGGGCTCATCCCTGCTGCAACCGGTGCAGATGATGAATATGCAGAAAAGTAGACGCAGGATCATGGACACAGATAACCCGAAATTATCAAAGAGTGCAAAAAAAATCCTGATTGCCATCCTTTTTCAGTCAAACCGGTAAGAGAAAAAATCCTGATTGTTTCTACAAATTTGTTGCGTGTTTTCTTGTCTTTTTATCAACTTTTTTTATTGGAAAATAGCAGGCAGTTGCTATATAGTGACCTTCATGAAAACAATAAAACAACCCCCCAGAACGAAATTTATTTTTATTACCGGCGGTGTTCTTTCCTCATTGGGAAAAGGGCTGGCCGCTGCTTCCATCGGCGCCCTGCTGGAGAGCCGCGGACTCACCATCACCATGCAGAAGCTCGATCCCTACATCAATGTGGACCCGGGCACCATGAATCCGTTCCAGCACGGTGAGGTGTATGTGACCGATGACGGCGCCGAGACCGATCTTGACCTGGGCCATTATGAGCGTTACACCTCGGCCAAGCTGGGGCAGCGGCATAATTACACCTCCGGCCGCATCTATCACTCGGTGATCACCAAGGAACGCCAGGGCAAGTATCTCGGCGGCACGGTGCAGGTCATCCCCCATATCACCGATGAGATCAAGAATGCCATCAATCAGCTGGACGGTGACGCCGATGTGGCCATTGTCGAGATCGGCGGCACCATCGGCGACATCGAGGGCCTGCCCTTCCTGGAGGCGATCCGCCAGTTCCGTCTGGATGTGGGCCGGGAAAATTCCCTGTTCATCCATGTCACCTGGGTGCCTTATCTCAAGGCCGCCGGGGAGGTCAAGACCAAACCCACCCAGCACAGCGTCAAGGAGCTGCGGGCCATCGGCATCCAGCCGGATATCCTGCTCTGCCGCACCGAAACCCTGCTTACCCCCGAGTTGAAAGGCAAAATCTCCCTGTTCTGCAATGTGCCCACCGATGCGGTCATCACCGCCCAGGATGTGGAGAGCATCTACGAGGTCCCCCTCTGTTTCCACCGGGAAGGTCTGGACAACAAGATCCTTGAACTGCTGAATGTGTGGACCGGTGCGCCGCGTATTGAGCCGTGGGAGGAACTGATCCGCAAAATCAAGAACCCGGCCCACCGGGTATTGATCGGCATCATCGGCAAGTATGTTGATCTGAAGGAATCCTACAAGAGTCTGCACGAGGCCCTGGTGCATGGCGGCGTGGCCAACGACACCCAGGTGGAGCTGCGTTACGTCAATGCCGAGGACCTGGAGAGCAAACCCGCCAAAGAATTGCTCGCGGGCTGCCACGGCATCCTGGTGCCCGGCGGCTTCGGCCGGCGCGGGGTGGACGGCAAGATCCGGGCCATAACCTATGCCCGGGAAAACAAGATCCCGTATTTCGGCATCTGTCTGGGCATGCAGCTGGCGGTCATCGAGTTTGCCAGACTTTCCGGCATGAAAGACGCCAACAGCAATGAATTCACCGCAGATACCCAGCATCCCGTGATCTATCTGATGAAGGAGTGGTTTGATCACCGCACCAACCAGAAGCAGGTGCGCGATGAATCCTCCGACATGGGCGGCACCCTGCGGCTTGGCAGCTATCCCTGCGATCTGAAGCAGGGCACCCTTGCCTTTGCAGCCTATGGGGAGAAAAGTATCAATGAGCGGCACCGGCACCGTTATGAATTCAACTGTGCCTTCAGGGAGAAACTGGAGAAAAAAGGGCTGATCATCAGCGGCACCTCCCCGGATGATACCCTGGTTGAAATTGTGGAGCTCGCTGACCACCCCTGGTTTCTCGGCTGCCAGTTCCATCCCGAATTTCAGTCCAAGCCCATGACCCCCCATCCGTTATTCCGTGATTTTATCAAGGCGGCCCTGGAATTTTCCCGAAAAATCTGTTGACCTGCTGATTGCGGCTTCTGCCGGCAATCCGCGCCACATTGTGAGTTGAGGAGTCTCTATGGTTGAAAAGCTCTTTAAAGTAGCCTTAAGCCATAATGCCAATGATATTCATCTGTCCGAGGGTATTCCACCCACTCTCAGGATCGGCGGCAATATGGTGCGCATGCAGGAAGCCCCGCTGAACGCCGATGATATCGAGCGGGTCATGCGGGCCCTGACTCCGCCCCGTTGCATGGTGGAGCTTTCCAAAACCGGCAATACGGATTTTGGGTATAATTTCGGGGAAAACCGTTTCCGCATCGCCGTATTCCGCCAACGGGGCGGTATCGGCATGGTCATGCGCCATTTCCGCAATGTCATGTTTACCCTTGATGAACTGCAGATTCCCCAGGAGGTGCGCTCCGCCATGGTGCGTGAACGCGGTCTGTTTGTCATCACCGGCCCCACGGGCAGCGGCAAGACGACCACCATGGCCACCCTTATCGACCACATCAATTCCAACTGCAGCAAGCATATCATCACTATTGAAGATCCCATTGAAATTGTCCACGAGCATAAGCTCTGCAACGTTTCCCAGCGGGAGATCGGGGTTGATGTCTTTACCTTTGCCGACGGCGTGCGCTGCTCCATGCGCCATGATCCCGATGTCGTTGTCGTGGGTGAAATGCGTGACGTGGAAACCATCCGCATTGCCCTGAAGGCGGCGGAAACGGGACATCTGGTGCTGGGCACCCTGCATGCCAGAACCGCCTCGGCGGTTATTACCAGAATTATTGCCGAGTTTGCCTCCGATGAGCAGGATTTCATCCGCATGCAGCTTTCCAGTTCGCTGCTGGGGGTGATCAATCAGGTGTTGATTCCCACCGCGGACGGCAACGGGGTTGCCTCGGTGATGGAGATACTGATGAATACCCCGTCGGTTGCCAGTCTGATCAGACAGGGAAAGGAGAGCCAGATCATTGATGAGATCCGCAAGGGGAAGAATCTGGGCATGGTCAGTTTTGAGGAATCCCTGCGGCAGCGCTGTGTCAATAAGGTGGTTGACTGGCGCGAAGCCACCCGCTTTTCCCGCGAGCCGGAGAGCTTCAAGACCAGGATGGAGAAAAAATGATTGACAGCGTAGCGGTCGAAAATTTTTTCCGCATCGGTCCCGGCCATCCTCTGCTGCTCATTGCCGGACCCTGCGTGCTCGAGTCCGAAGAGACCGCCCGCTGCATTGCCTCCCATGTCAAGGAGGTGGCCGGCCGGCTGGGCATCTCTTTTGTGTTCAAGGCCTCATTTGACAAGGCCAACCGCACCTCCCTCGCCTCCTATCGCGGACCGGGGCTGACCGAGGGTTTGCGCATGCTGGCCGCCATCCGCCGGGAGTTTCAGGTTCCGGTCATTTCTGACGTGCATGATGTGACCCAGGTTGACCAGGCGGCCCGGGTGCTTGACATCCTGCAGATCCCGGCCTTTTTATGCCGGCAGACCGATCTGCTGGTTGCCGCGGCCCGCACCGGCAAGGTGGTGAATGTCAAAAAGGGGCAGTTCATGGCCCCGTGGGATATGGAGCATGCGGTGGCTAAGATCCGGGAGAGTGGCAACCGCGATATTCTGCTGACCGAGAGGGGGACCACCCTGGGCTATAATAATCTGGTGGTGGATATGCGCTCCCTGCCCATCATGCGTTCTCTGGGGTGTCCTGTCATCTATGACGCCACCCACAGCGTGCAGCTGCCGGGCGGCGCCGGCGGCAGTTCCGGCGGACAGCGCCAGTTCATCGCTCCGCTGACCCGTGCCGCGGTGGCGGCCGGGGTGGACGGACTTTTCATGGAGGTGCACCCCGATCCTGCAAAGGCGTTGTGCGACGGCCCCAATTCGCTGCCCCTTGACCAGCTTGAGGCATTGCTCACCACCATTGTTGCGATCCATAAAATGGCTGGAGGCCTGTAGCCCTTGACTGCTGGCTGTTGCCGGGGACTTTGCCCGGGCGAATCCCGCTGCCAGGACTGAAAAGGAAAGAGCATAACCCCATGCATGAAAACGACGAATCCTGTCCTTCTCCCCATAAAGATACTGTTTATCCCGGTGACTGCGAGTTCACCAGTGCCCTTCTGCAGAAGGCCGCCAGCCGCACCGAAAACCAGGAAAAAGGCTATGCCTGGCGCAGGTGTCTGCCCAAGGCCAGGGAGGTGAAGCTGCTGCTGCTTGATGTGGACGGCGTACTGACCAACGGCTCCATTGCTTACACCGATGAGGGCAGCGAGATAAAGACCTTTAATTCCCGTGACGGTTTCGGCATGAATCTGCTGCGCCAGGCCGAGGTGGAAATCGGCCTGATCACGGCGCGCAGTTCAAAGGCCCTGAACCGGCGGGCCCAGGACCTGAATCTCACCCGGGTCTACCAGGGCAAACGCAATAAGGTTGCGGTATTTGAAGAGGTGATCGCCGAGATGGAGCTTGCCCCCCATCAGGTGGCGTACATGGGGGACGACTGGCTTGACCTGGCTTTGCTTGCCAGGGTGGGTTTGTCGGCCACCGTGGCGGACGCTGTTCCCGAGGTCATCGAGGCGGTTGATTATGTGGCCAGGCGTCCCGGCGGCAACGGCGCGGTGCGCGAGGTGTGCGACCTGATCATTGATGCCAAGGGGCTTTATCGCCAACTGCTGGGGCAGTATCTTTCCAGATTATGATGCTTTCCGGTCCCCGAAATCTGCTGTGGGTTGTTCCCCTGGCGCTGCTGGTGGCCAGTCCTGTCTGGAAGCCGGCGTTGGAAGATTTTCTTACGCCCCATGGTAACCTTAAGGTGAAAACCGGCGATGCGGTCCCGGATAAAAGTTTTATCCTGACCGATGTGCAGCTGAGCCGCTATGAAAACGGCCAGGCCGATCTGGAGCTCAATGCCGCCAGGGTGAAGAGCGGCCCGAGGGGCATGGATTCGTTTCATTTGCAGAAGATTGACGCCCTTCTCTTTGCTGAAGGCAAGGAGAAAGCGCACATCACCGGCGGAGAGGGCTTTTATGACGGTGACCAGCAGATTCTGACCCTGGTGGAGGACGTCGCTGTCGTTGCCAGAAACCAGTATGAACTGCGTTCCGAAGCATTGCGTTATCTGATCACCTACAAAACGGTGAAAACCGCGGCTGAGATCTATTTTACGAGCAAGGATTTCACGGTGCGGGGTACCGGCATGAGTTATAACCTTGACAGCGGGGCCTATCGGGTCGGCGGCCGGGTGGTGGGCGAGGTGAAATAAGCAGTTTTGCCGGGCCTGTTTCTCCTGCCTGAACCCTGCCGATTCCGCTTTCGGTAAAAGAGTTTTGCCGCCTCGTTTGCCTTTCCCTGATTTCTTCCTCACTCCCCAGTTTCTGATTTGTTGTTCACCAGTTCCGGTTCGTTTTCACCCCCATTTTGCGGGGCACATATTGACGCATTGGCCGGCATTGCCGGCTTGCAATGCCACCGCCATGTTAATGGCTTTTCGCGCATGGTTTTTGCATCAAAAGTAAGAACGCCATTATTTGTGGAGATTTGCCGTTGCTCTTAGCGGAGGGAACATTGCTATGCTGAGGTACACAATTTCATGGGGGAAAAGATGTTTAACCGTTTATTCCGTTCCCCTCATGTTGCTCTGCCTTTTCTGGCCGGTTGCCAGCCGGGCGGCCATGGCGAAAAACATATCGGCCAGCATGATGACAACCATACAGGGCACTACTTCCCATGCCAAGGTGTTTGTCAAAGGGGATAAGGTCCGTATCCAGGTGCTGGGCGGCCGGCAGTTTTCGACCATGATCGCCCGTTATGATCAGAATTGCCTTTATCTCATGCATCCCGGCGCCCGCCAGTATAAAAAAATGACGGTCGAGGCGATGGACCGCCGGGTGCCCCATTTTTTTAACCCGGATCTGCAGATTGACAGGAGAAAGGTTGCCGAAGACAGCAGCAATGGCAGGGCGGCAGTCAAGTATGAGGCGAAAATTACCGCGCCGGGCGGCATGACCTATCAGGGCTACCTGTGGGAGTTGGTCGATCTCCCTGATTTCCCGGTCAGATGGGAAGACCCGCGGCAGGGCATTGTCGTTGAATGGCAGGATATCGTGACCAGTGAGCTGGATGAGGCAATTTTTGCGATACCGGCGGATTACAGGGCCATTCCTGCTGTCCCACCCCGACCGGCCGGGCTGCAGCGGCAGCAGGCACGGCAAGAAAAGTCAGAAGATGACTGATTGCCCGGGCGTGGAAGATGTAAGAAATTTACTGGAGCAGCTTTGCCGCGTTTCCCCCCAGGATCTGCTGTTCTCTTTCCTGCCCCAGCTCAAGACTCTGCAGGAGCTTGATGGTGTTGTGCTGGGCCGCCCATGGGGAATCAGAGCCGAAAAGGACCCGATCCGGGGCATGGGCAAGGATGATTTTTCTGGCCATCTCCTTTGGTAGAAATTCCAGGGAAAAGGCGATGTCGAAATAGACATTTGTGCCGGCCAGTTCCTCATGCACCTCCTGCCATTGCTGCCAGGAGCCGAGATGGGTGGCGATGAATTTCAATCCCGGCAGCTGCCGCATGAGTGCGGCGATTTTCGCCGGATCAGCCCGCAGCTCTCTGGGAAAGCCGATGTCAAAACCGGTATGCATGACCAGGACCAGGCCGAGATCCGCTATCCGGGCAAAAAACGGCAGCAGCCTTTTTTCGTCAAGAAAAAAATCCTGGTAGTAGGGGTGAAGTTTGATCCCTTTAAAGCCCTCCCTGTGGATTTCGCCAATCTCCTCCAGGGCCTGGGGCGATTCAGGATGAAAGGACGGGAAGGGGATGATCCGTTCACTGCGGATGGAGCGCGACCAGTCGAGAATGGAGCGGAACTGTTTCGGCCGGGTGGCGATGGAGCAGACAACGCTTTGGGCGATGCCGGCGGCATCCATGGAGGCCAGCAGAGAACTCACCCTGCCGTCGAGTGCGGCGCGCACCCCGCCCTTCTGTTCCAGGAAAGGGACGGTTGTTGCCGCCAGGGCATCCGGGAAGGCATGGGCGTGGAAATCAATACAGAGCATGATCTTTACCTGATGGGATAGTTTTGTCTTTTGACTTCCCGGAGGATTTTAATGCCGATGTCCAGATGTTGTTCCGTGTAGGTCTCAAAGATTTCCGAGGCGCTGTCCTTGCTTTTGATGCCGCCTTTTTTCAGAGGAAGATCAGAGACGAGCATCAGGGCGGAAGTGGGGACATTCAAGGCGTAGCCGACGGAGAAAATGGTGGCTATCTCCATGTCAATGGCGATGATGCGGTGTTTAAGGATGTAATCGATGAAGTCCTTGTCAAATTCCCACATGCGGTAGTCAGTGGTATGCATGATGCCTGATTTCGGTACCTTGTTGACCTCCTGCATGATGACCTCTTCCGCCACCCGGTTCATGCCGAAGGTGGGCAGGGCGGGAACGTCCTTGGGCAGATAGTGGGCGCTGGTGCCTTCGTCTCTGATGCTTGCCGTGGGCAGCAGCAGATCGCCGATGGCCAGCGAGTCATCAATGCCGCCGCACATACCCAGCATGAGCACGCATTTCAGTTCATCGAGAAAGGAGAGGCAATGCATGACAATGCCGGCGGAAGGTGATCCAACTCCGTAGTTGATGATGGAGATATCGGCGTCATGGTCATGGACAACACTCCAGTTGTTGGAGAGAATCTGTTTGCCGGAAATTTTAGCAAAGGATCTGATGTAACGGTGAAAGTTACAGATGAGGATGTGGGAGCAGAATTCCTTGATCGGAGAACCTGTGTAGCGTTCCAGGGTGTGGCGGGCGTAGTTGTCCGGGCGTAGCAGTGAACTCATGGAGTCATATCCCTTTTGTTATGAGTAATATGGGGCTGTCTTGATAATTTAAATTTTCAATTTCCGGCTCGGTCGGTATCGGTTATTATAACGGTCAAACATCAATTATCAATTTATAATTTTATCCGGGTGGCAAATGAAAAATAAAAATATCCCTTTGGATGAGCGGATTATTCTGGCCCTTGATGTGGCGGAGCCTGATACGGCAAAGGAATGGGTCAGGAAAACAGAGGGGAAAATAAAGTTTTACAAGGTGGGGCTGCAGCTGTTTCTGGCCGGCTGGTTTGATATGGTGGACTGGATTATCGACCGGGGCCACAAGGTGATGGTTGATCTCAAATTCTTTGATATCCCGGAGACGGTCAAGCTCGCCATGATGCAGCTGCAGGACCGGGGAGTGACCTTTGCCACCGTGCACGGCAATGATCCGATTATCCGGGCCTCCCTTGCCGCCAAAAGCGATAACGATGCGGCGCTGAAAATTCTGGCGGTGACGGTGCTGACCAGTTTCGGCGAAGAGGACATGCGGGCCATGGGCATGACCGGCAGTATCGAGGATCTGGTGTACTACCGGGCCAGGCGGGCCCTGGAACTCGGCTGCGACGGGGTGGTTTCCTCCGGGCTGGAGGCGGCCAGGCTGCGCCAGGGGCTCGGTGATAAACTGCTGATCGTCACTCCCGGCATCCGGCCCGGGGCAAATGTTGACGATGGCGGCGATGATCAGACCCGCATCATGACCGCCAGTAAGGCCATTGCCAATGGGGCGGATTACGTGGTGGTTGGCAGGCCCATCACCCGCGCCGCTGATCCGCTCGCGGTCATTGCCGGTCTGCAGGACGAGATCGCCGCGGCGCTGAAGCAATAAAAACCCTTCCAGCCCCTAAGAAGGGAAGGGACGGCATTCCGGCAATTGACAGGCAGGATTGGGGTATTGCTGTTTCCTGTCAAAAAATATTAGCAAAACAATTTTCCGGGAGAAATATTCCCACCCCTTATTCCCTGTTGTTCCTCGTTTTTCCGCTGATCGTTTGAAAAAAATTTTCTTTCACCATTTATTTCTATATAATTTGCATTGTTATTTCTATTCGCATAATGGAAGAGACAATTTGTCTTGCCTGTCATTAAAAAGGAGCTCTTTGGTGAGAGGGGGAAATGGTAAAGGAGCAAGTTTTGTAAAAAATATCTTTAACATGGGTATCAAATTGTCATAGCCGTCGACCGGGTAGCGGAGGCGGTCCGGGGTCTTGGCATGGTCCGGCAGGGTGGGATTGCTGCCGCGCTGCAAGTTCTATAGAAGGCATTTTTTATCGCAAGTTCATGATTGAGAATTTTGATTGAGGGAATATGAAAGGTTTACTGGGCGCTTTTTACATCTTGCTGATCGGACTGGTCTCTCTGGCCGCGATTGGTCCCTGCCAAGCTTTTGATCTCGGTGAACATCTCAGTATCAATGGTTTTTTGTCCCAAGGCTACATAAAAAGTTCCGGCAACAACTATCTCGGCGATTCCCTGGATGGTTCTTTCCAGTTGAACGAATTCGCATTGACGCTCAACTCGGCCGTGACTGACAATTTGCGTCTCGGCCTGCAACTGCTTTCACGGGATGTCGGCGCAGAGGGAAACAATGACGTCCTGATCGACTGGGCCATGGCGGATTATCGCTGGCATGACTGGCTCGGTATGCGGTTGGGCAAGGTTAAACTGCCCATCGGGTTATACAATCAGGGCCGCGACTCCGACTTTTTGCGGCCCATGGTCTTTTTGCCGCAAAGTATCTACGACGAAAACAAGCGGACACTTGTTGTCGCTGCCCTGGGCGGCAGCCTGTATGGTAATTTTTCCTTGGGCGCCAGTGGCGATCTCGAATATCAGGCCTATTATGGCCGGGTTGACTTCCGCGATGATTCAGGGCAGGCGCGCGGGATGGAACAACTGGCAACCAGAATCGCCCAGATGAAACATCTCGGTGCGGTTGCCGATCTCGAGGCCGACAACCGGTATGTATACGGCGGCTCCCTGGTTTACACCCCGCCGTTTGAGGGGCTGCGGTTCGGCGTGTCGTATTTTACCGGGCAAACAGACTTCGATTTTGACGTGGGTGCGGCCCAGGGCGAGGCCCAGGGCACCATGAAAGACTTTGTCGTGCTGTCCATGGAATATTCCACGCAAAAATGGACGATGGCTGCCGAATACACAGAGCAAACCGGCGACCGTGAGGTTCTGGGGACTGATATCCCCGACGGCCGTTCCCAGGGGGGCTATGTCCAGCTGTGCTATCACTTTTTGGACCAGTTTGGGGCATCGCTGCTTTACGATGTTTTTTATGCGGACAAGGATGATCACGACGGCAGCAGTTTTGTCGCCCAGCGCCAGCCGGATTTTCTCGGCTGGCGTAAAGACCTGGGGGTGGGGCTGCACTGGGAGATCAACAGTCAGTGGTTGATCAAGGCCGAGTACCACATGGTCGACGGGGCCGCGCTGCAACTGCCGATTTTCAATCCTGAGGGGGTTGAGAGGGACTGGAATTATTTTGTCCTCAAGACTTCATTCAACTTTTAGGAAGGTGAATGGTGATGCTGCCCTACCGCTTGGCCTTGATCTGCCTTCTGACGCTGCTGCCCACTGCGGTTGCGGCCGCAGACTTCGCGGTGGTGGTTAACAAAGAAAATCCCGTTGAAACCCTGGACAGGGATGAAGTCAAAAAGATTTTCCTGGGCAGGAAAACATTCTGGCCCAGTGGACAGGGAATTGATGTTGTTCTGCAGGCAGACGGTGAAGTTCACCGGAGTTTTGTTCTTGAAATTCTGCACAAATCACCGCGGCAGTTTCAAATGTACTGGAAACTGGCTCTTTTTTCCGGTACAGGCATCCCGCCGAAGCAACAACCCGACGATCAGGCGGTGAAAGCGGCAGTCTCCGCTGACCCGAAGATGATTGGCTATATCGATATGCGCCAGCTTGATGATACTGTCAAAAAAATTGTGTTAATAAAATAAAGAGATGAGTATTCTGTGCGGCTGACCAATACCATACGAAAAAAAATTTGGCTCTGTGTCAACGTGGCCTTTGCCGGGTTTATCGTGGCAACTGGTTTTGCCCTGTACTCCAATGATCAGCTCAAAACTCACCTTATCCATATCAGAGATCTCGATTTCTGCCAGGCAATGCGCAGTAACGAACTGCTGAACCAGTTTGTCGTCCAGAAGAATTTATACAAAGACAGTTTCCTGTTCGGTCTGCCTGAAGCCGCGGATAACGCCAATGCGCTCGCGCCGAAAATCTTCGTAAGCATCGAGGCAATTACCGAGACGAACCGTATCCGTCGCAATTTGTCTCCTGACAGGAATGAAGCCCTCATGGCATTGGAAAAGAATTACCGTATATATTCCCAGCAGGCCATGCAGCTTTATCCTGTCCTGGCCCGGGGCGATGAGCCCGTCGGGCACGTCGCAACACTGCAGCAACTGGCCGCGTCCCAGAAGGACATCCAGGATAACCTCGAATATTTTGCTGACTTCTACCGTGAATCCTTCAGGCGCAACGTGACCACCCTGATGGATATGACCAGCCGGGGCAACCGCCTGCTTACCGGTTTTTTCATCGCACTGCTGGCATTCATGTCACTGGTGGTAAACTGGACAGCCAAGAGGACCCTGATCAATCCCCTGGCCCGTATCAAGGAAGCAGTGCGGGCCTTCGGCCGGGGGCAGCGCAGTTTCCCCGCTCTGGAGGTTATGGATGCCGATGATGATATCGGCGAACTGGGAGTGGCAATTATCAATATGACAAAAGACCTGGTAAACACCACGGTCTCGAAAGCCTATGTCGAAAGCATACTGCACAACATGCACGACAGTCTCATCGTAACCTCCGGCGACTTTCTCATTCGCAGTGTCAACCGGGCCACCCTGGAGCTGCTCGGCTATCACCAGGAAGATTTGCTCGGCAAGCATATCAGTGTGGTTCTCAGGGAGTTTTCAGCCAGCGCTTCAGAATCTGGAGCTAATGATGACGGCAATTTTGCTGCACACCTGTGCCGCAATGCGGAAAAATCCTTTCTCACCCTGGATGGGCAGGAAATTCCGGTGCTGTTATCCACTTCCCTGCTCAAGGACGGAGAAAGTGCGACGCAGGGGCTGGTCTATGTGGCCAAGGATATCACCGAACGTAAAATAGCTGAACATAAGCTTGAACAGATGGCCCTGTATGATTTTCTGACCGGCCTGCCCAACCGCCTGACCTTCCACGACCGGTTGCAGCATACCCTCAAGCAGGCACATCGTGAAAACCGCCAGGCAGGACTGATGTTTGTTGATCTTGATCGTTTCAAGTCAATCAACGACACCCTTGGACACGCCTCTGGTGACGTCCTGCTCAAAACCGTATCCAGGTGGCTCAGTGGTTGCGTGCGCGAGTGCGACACCGTGGCGCGTATCGGAGGGGACGAATTCGCCGTCATTCTCGACAACATCAGTCACCCCCTGGATGCCGTCCATACGGCCAGGCGTATACTGACCGCCTTTGCCGAGCCGCTCCTGCATGAAGGAAAGGAAATCTTCTCCTCAGCCAGCATCGGCATCGCCATCTACCCTTTGGACGCCCAGTCTACCGAGGAACTGCTCAAGAATGCCGACATTGCCATGTACCAGGCCAAAAAGGCTGGCGGCAACGGTTTTTGCCTTTTTTCCAGTGAAATCCGGGGAACGCCTTAGGGAGTGAGCTGGGCTGTGGGTCCTGCCGTGAAAAGGGACGCGCATTAAAATAGAAAGCCCATTGCTGAAACGGTTGCCTTCCTGCCAGGGGCCGCAGCTTTTTTTCGGTAAAAGTAGAGACTTTCCCCTTAACACCTTGTGTTACAGGGTGGCATGGGCGGTTTCGTCATCAGATAACCCATATGATCACGGTAAACTTCTCTTCCCCCACCGTTCCCTTACAAAAAATCATTTCTTTTTGAAAATTTATTCCTCTATAATTCTGCTATCATGCCGATAAGCATTCTGATAATTTCGTCTGCAAATCCTGTCATTTAAATGGATTACTCTCAGGAGATGAGGTGGAAATGAGCCAGGAAAAACTTTTTGCAACCTTCATCCTTAACCGCGATATTGAGATTGCCATGCCCGCTGATCGGGTGGTGGAGGCAATCAAGGCGGTTGACAAGATCCTGCCGGTGCCGGGCAGTGTTGATTATCTTTACGGGCTGATGAATCTGCGCGGCAGGGTGATTCCTGTCATCAATCTGAAAAAGCGCCTTGCCATGGCTGATGACGGTTACGGTCCGGATCATAAAATAGTGGTCGTCCGGCTGGGCCGCACGCTGTGCGGCATTCTCATCGAGGACATCAAAGATGTCCTGCGGGTCGGCCAGGAGATGATTGAGCCTATTCTGCCTGGACTGCAGGGCGATGACCGGATTATTGCGGGCATTATCAGGCTTGATGCCGGCGACCGTCTGCTGGAAATTCTCGATCTGGACCTGTTGCTCGACCAGGCGGCGGAGGATGAGATCCTGGCCGGGCACGAGGTTGATGAAATGGAGCAGAAATCCGCCGACGTAACGGGGCAGCAGTGCCGCCAATATCTCGTTTTTACCTGTAACGGCATGGAATACGGGGTTGATGTGCATAATGTGCAGGAGATCAGCACCCTCGCCGGGCTGAACGACACCTTCCAAAGCGGCAGCATCGAGGGGGCGGTTGAGATGCGGGGCCGGATGATCCCGGTTATTGACAGCAACCTCCTGCTGACCGAGTCAAAGGAAAAGATCGCTCTCAGTGAACTGAGCCGGGTGATCATTCTCCTGGTCAACGGGATATACTGCGGCATTGTCGTCAACTCCATTGTGGAAATAAGGTCTGTCACCGCAGCCGAAGTGGTCGCCGTCCCCTGTTCGAAAGCCGGAAGGGGTGCCGGGGTGGCGGGCATGCTTCATCTTGCCTCGGGCCGCAATATCATGCTGCTGGACATGGAAACCATGCTGGCCGACGAACTGGAGGAACTGGGGCGGGTGGCAAGTATGTCTTCGGAGTTGGCTGAAGATAAGAAAGAGGCGGAGAGCCATTCCCATCATCTGATTACTGAAAACAGCTATCTGATTTTCAAGGTGGAAAGGGATTTCGCCATTGCCCTTCACAATGTCCAGGAGATCCTGGAGAACTGCAGAATCATGCCGGTGCCGGCCATGGGAGGTTTTCTAACGGGAATTATCGATCTGCGCGGGCAGATGGTGCCGGTGGTCAATCTGCGTCTTTTTTTCGGTTACGACCGCAGAACGGGTGACGGGGACGGCAACGATAAATATGTCATCGCCCAAGCGGTGGAAGGCAGGGTAGCCCTTGCCGTGGATGATATCGTCACCATCCAGAAACAGCAGAAATATTTTCAGACCCCTGCCTTGAATCCCCGCCTGCGTCCCCGCCAGGACACCCTTGACCGGACCATTGAATTGATCACTGAGGAGGATATCAGCGAGAGTGTACTGGTGATTAATGTCGAGAATTTAATCGGTAATCATCTGGAATCAGGCAGTAAAAAACCTTGTTAACAGAAATCTAAAGCAAAAAAAAGCAAAGGAGACAGCATGTGCCCAGCAGCTACCAAAAAAGACAAAACCAGCGGCGAGCAAACAGCCTATTTACATGTACTGCCTACCCCGGTGATGAGCGTTGATACGGAATTCAATGTCACCTTTATGAATCCTGCGGGAGCCTCGGTCCTGGGCCTGACCCCGGAGGAGGCCATCGGCCGTAAATGCTATGACCTGTTCAAGACCTCCCACTGCCGCACCGAAAAATGCGCGGTGGGAAGGGCCATGCGGGAGGACCGGGAGGTCAGCGAGGAAACCGTGGCCCGGCCGCGGGATGGGGTTATCATCCCGATCAAATACACCGGTGTGCCGATCAAGGACGCCAAGGGCAACATCGAGGGGGCCCTGGAGTTTGTCCTTGACGTGACGGAAGAGGTGAAGCAGCGTACCTCGGCCCAGCAGAAGATCAACAATCTCAACGCCATGCCCACGCCGGTGATGAGTGTTGACACGGCTTTTAACATTACCTTCATGAATCCGGCCGGGGCCGGGATCCTCGGTCTCAATGCCGAGGAGGCCATCGGCCGCAAATGCTATGACCTGTTCAAGACCTCCCACTGCCGCACCGAAAAATGCGCGGTGGGAAGGGCCATGCGTGAGGACCGGGTGATCAGCGAGGAAACCATTGCCCGGCCAAGAGAGGGGGTGATCATCCCGATCAAATACACCGGCGCGCCGATCAAGGACGCCAAGGGCAACATCGAGGGTGCCCTGGAGTTTGTCCTTGACATGACGGAGGAGGTGAGGCAGCGCACCTCGGCCCAGCAGAAGATCAACAACCTCAATGCCCTGCCCACGCCGGTGATGAGCGTTGACACGGCTTTTAACGTTACCTTCATGAATCCGGCCGGGGCCGGAGTGGTTGGACTTTCCCCGGAGGAGGCCATTGGCCGCAAATGCTATGACCTGTTCAAGACCTCCCACTGCCGCACTGATAAATGCGCGGTGGGAAGGGCCATGCGTGAGGACCGGGTGATCAGCGAGGAAACCATTGCCCGGCCAAGAGAGGGGGTTATTATTCCGATCAAATACACCGGCGCGCCGATCAAGGACGCCAAGGGCAACATCGAGGGTGCCCTGGAGTTTGTCCTTGACGTGACGGAGGAGGTGCGGCAGCGCACGGCGGCCCAGCAGAAGATCAACAACCTCAATGCCCTGCCCACGCCGGTGATGAGCGTTGACACGGAATTTGGCATCACCTTCATGAATCCTGCGGGAGCCTCGGTCCTGGGCTTGACCCCGGAGGAGGCCATCGGCCGCAAATGCTATGACCTGTTCAAGACCTCCCACTGCCGCACCGATAAATGCGCGGTGGGAAGGGCCATGCGTGAGGACCGGGTGATCAGCGAGGAAACCATTGCCAGGCCAAGAGAGGGGGTGATTATTCCGATCAAATACACCGGCGCGCCGATCAAGGACGCCAAGGGCAACATCGAGGGTGCCCTGGAGTTTGTCCTTGACGTGACGGAGGAGGTGAGGCAGCGTACGGCGGCCCAGCAGAAGATCAACAACCTCAATGCCCTGCCCACGCCGGTGATGAGCGTTGACACGGAATTTGGCATCACCTTCATGAATCCTGCGGGAGCCTCGGTCCTGGGCCTGACCCCGGAGGAGGCCATCGGCCGCAAATGCTATGACCTGTTCAAGACCTCCCACTGCCGCACCGACAAATGCGCGGTGGGTCGCGCCATGCGTGAGGACCGGGTGATCAGCGAGGAAACCATTGCCCGGCCAAGAGAGGGGGTGATTATTCCGATCAAATACACCGGCGCGCCGATCAAGGATGCCAAGGGCAACATCGAGGGTGCCCTGGAGTTTGTCCTTGACGTGACGGAGGAGGTGAGGCAGCGCACGGCGGCCCAGCAGAAGATCAACAACCTCAATGCCCTGCCCACGCCGGTGATGAGCGTTGATACGGCTTTTAACGTCACCTTCATGAATCCCGCGGGAGCAATGATCGTGGGCCTGACCCCCGAGGAGGCCATCGGCCGCAAATGCTATGACCTGTTCAAGACCTCCCACTGCCGCACCGATAAATGCGCGGTGGGGCGCGCCATGCGGGAGGACCGGGTGGTCAATGAGGAAACCGTTGCCCGGCCCGGGCAAGGGGTGGAGATTCCCATCAAGTATACCGGCGCGCCCATCAAGGATGCCAAGGGCAACATCGAAGGTGCCCTGGAATTCGTCCTTGATATTACGGCCGAAACCGCTGCCAGGCAGCGGGTGGCCAAGGCCAGTGATGAGGTTTTCAATCTCACCGGTATTGCCAATGAATCCAAGGCGGAAATGCAGAATGTCTCCACCAGCATCTCCTCCATGGATAAATCCATTGGCCAGGAGGTGCAGCTGTTGGCAAACTCAAGTGGCACCATTGACGAGATGATCAGCTGTGTCAAGCAGATGCTGCGGGCCACCAGTGAATCGGCGGAAATATCAGGCGGGGTGACCGCTGATGCCAAGGTGGGTGGTGAGGCGGCGGCTAAGGCCATGCAGCGTCTGGCCAAGATCAATGAGTCCATGCTGATCAACAACGCCAATGTCGGTGAGCTGGCCAAGCAGTTAAGTAAAATTTCGGAATTTATCGACATCATTAAAGATATCGCCTCACAGACCAATCTGCTGGCCTTCAATGCCGCCATTGAGGCGGCCCGGGCCGGGGATGCGGGCCGCGGTTTTGCCGTGGTGGCTGACGAGGTGCGGAAGCTGGCTGAAAAGAGCTCAAAATCCGCTGTTGATATCGCCAAGATCGTTAACGGCATCCAGGATGATTCCAAGGAAACGATCAGCTCCATGAAAGATGGGGTGAAGCAGTTGAGCGAGGGGGTTGATGTTATTAAAGAGGCCCTGGGGGCAATTGAGAAAATTACCGGCGGCATCAACCGGATTTCCGCCTCGGTCACCGATGTCACCCATAAGGCCGAGCTGATCAGCGAAAACAGTGAAATGGTGCGAAGTAATATCAAAGAGGTGGTCGATTCCTCGGTGCATAATCAGGATCTGACCAGCCAGATTGCTACAGCAGTGAAGAACGTGGTCCAGATTCTGGATCAGATCGTCAGCTCTTCCCAGAAACTTGCTGAGGCCACCAGGTCAGAAGACCGTGATCGCCAATAACAACGGAAGTATGATGGAGGTCATCTATTCATGCCGGCTGGTGATGAAGAAGATCAGACCGGATGATATGGACTTTGTCCTGAACTGCAGCAACTGTCCGCAGGCTGCCGGCGGCTTCATGTCCCAGGAGGAGCTGCCGCCGGAAAAATTTCAGGAGAGAATGGCCAGTGATTTTTACTGGAATGACCGGGCCAAGGTTTATACCATCGGCACCAGGAAAGGCGAACTGATCGGCCTCATCCGCTACTGGGAAAAGCCGACGGACAGCAGAACCGCTCTCATCTCGCTGCAGATATGTCTGCCTGAGTTGCGCCGGCAGGGTTATGGGACCGAAGCCCAGATCGTGCTGGTGAAGAGATTGTTTGACTGCTGTCGTTACGGACAAGTGGAAATGCATACCGACCAGGGCAATGTGGCCCAGCAGCGTTGTCTGGACAAGCTGGGCTTCACCTTTGTTGACAGCGAGGTTTACAGTGATCTGGGGCGGGCAAGAAGCGGCAGGCTTTACCGGTTGACCCGCTCTGAATATGACAGGCTGCAGGGTTATATTTATTAGACATGACGAAGTCAGGGGGCCGATGCGCCTTTTTTTCAGCCATTGGGCCAGGTTGACTCAGGATAGCGGATGACCAAAAAGATCGGCATTATCGCGGATTCGCAGTTTTATGACCATCGTGCATTAAACCCGGTGGCGGAATGTCCCGAGCGGCTCCGGCGGATCTATTTCAATATCCGCAAGCCGGAATTTCAGGATGTTCTTCGCTTTTATCCGCCACGCTCAGCAACCATGGAAGAACTGCTGGCCGTTCATTCGAGTTTTTACCTGGACCAGGTGCGCAACCACTGTGTGGGGAAAAACCAGTTTGCCTATGATAAGGACACCTACCTGATGGAGGACTCTTTTCATACGGCCGGACTGGCCGTTGGCGGTTGCCTGGCCCTGGCTGACGCCCTGCTGGATGATGAGATCGATTACGGCTTCGCCCTGACAAGGCCGCCGGGGCACCATGCTGAAGCCGGACGAGGCATGGGCTTCTGTATTTTTAACAATATTGCCGCAACGGCTGCCTATCTGCGCGATCATTACGGGCTGGAAAGGATACTGATCTTTGATTTCGATGCCCATCACTGCAACGGCACCCAGGAGATCTTTTATGAGGATGACCGGGTGCTGGTGTTCTCCATCCACCAGGCCAACCTTTTTCCCCCATGGTCCGGATTGATCGGCGAAGTGGGCGCCGGCCGGGGAACGGGCTACAACATCAATATCCCGGTTTATCCCTCCTTTGGCGACATTGAATACAGCTGTCTGCTCGGCAGGGTGCTGCAGGAGGTCATCAGCCAGTATCAGCCGCAGATCATGCTGGTTTCCGCAGGCTTTGACGGTCATATCCATGATACCATCAGCCGTCTGTGTCTCTCCACCCAATGGTACGCCACGGTGACCCGCGCCATGAAGTATTACAGCCGACAGTATTCCGCCGGCAAGCTTATGTATGTCCTGGAAGGGGGATATAATCTGCAGTATCTGGAGGAATCAGTCATGGCGGTTTTCAAGGCCATGGCGGAACCGGTGCCTGGTGCCATCGGTTATCCGTTCTCCCACCGCGCCCAGGAGCTGATCAGAAATGAGCTGGCCCCGGCATTAGGGGGCAAATGGGCTCTGTGACGGAGAGAAGGGCGTTTCCCATCCAATCTCCCAGTCTGCCCCCCGGCGGATTAAAAAAAACGGCAGGCAGAGCTACCATTTCAACCAGGCCTTGAGGATCTGCATGACGAGCAGGGTGTAGACGCCTGCGATAACATCATCAAGGACAATGCCCAGTCCGCCGTTTAAGTGGGCATCGGCCCAGCCGGCGGGAAAGGGTTTGATGATGTCAAAAAAGCGGAACAGTAAAAAGGCAATGAGCAGGGGGACCGCTTGCAGCGGCGCGCCGATCAGGCCGATGAGCATGCCGATGATTTCATCGATGACCACAATGCCTGGATCGCCCCGGTCAAGGATCTTTTCCGCACTGCCGGCAGTCAGCACTGCCACGACAAAGATGATGGCCAGGCTGGCATAATAGCCCGCCGGGGAAAGGCGGATAAGCAGCAGGTGCAGGGGGAAGGCGACCAGGGTGCCCCAGGTGCCGGGTGCCACGGGCAGATAGCCGGTGTAGAACCCTGAGGCTAAGGCCATGATCAGCTTATCCATTATGCTTTTTCCTGAAGTTTGCCACGGACGCCCTGCCGACTTCCCGGTAAACCTGCTGCAGGGGAATCCCCTTTTCCAGGGCCAGTCTGCGGCAATCTTCATATTCCGGGTACAGGATGTCTCCGGATGGTGCCTCCACCTTTTTTACCGCGACCTGCCCAAGACTGGTGACAACCGTGCCTGTTTCCCTGGGCAGGGTCCAGCGCCCTTCCCGGCGGAAGCGCAGGCCGATGGCCGTGCTCTCCGTCAGAATGCAGCGCTTCAGTTCCCAGGCAGTGGCCGGATCGGCCACCACCCGCAGCAGAAAACCGGGGCGGCCTTTTTTCATCTGTATGGGAATTACGGCTACGTCAAGGGCGCCTTTGGCAAAAAGCTGTTCGCTGAGAAAGGGGAAACCTTCCGGCTGCCAGTCGTCAAGATGGGTTTCGATAACCTCCACCTCCTGAATCTCCTCGACCTGGGCGGCAGTGCCGATGACCAGCCGCAGCAGATTGGGACGGCCGTCCGCCAGCTGGCGGCTGCCCGCCCCGTACCCCACCCTGTTGATTCTCATGGGCGGAAAGGGCCCGAAGGAACGGCAGCATCCTTTGAGGATGGCCGCCCCGGTGGGTGTGACCAGTTCCTGGGCCAGATCCGTGCCATAAACCGGCATGCCTTTGACCAGCTCGCAGACAGCGGGCGCCGGCAGGGGCAGTCTGCCGTGGGCGCATTCCACCCAGCCCCGGGACAGGGGCAGGGGAGAGGCGATGAGCTGTTCGATGCCGAAGTAATGCAGGCCGATGGCCGCCCCGACAATATCAATGATTGCATCAACCGCGCCCACCTCATGGAAGTGCACATCATCAGGTGGGCAGCCATGCACCTGGGCCTCCGCCTGGGCCAGGGCGCTGAAAATGGCCAGGGATTTTTCCTTTACCGCAGGGTGAAGAGTGCTTTTGTCAAGCAGGTCCTTGATGGTGCGGAAGGTGCGGTGCTGGTGGTCGTGGGAGATGGTGATGGTGATTCTGGTGGCGGCAAGGCCGTGCTGGTCTGTTTTGGCTATCTGCAGCTGGTAACCGTGCAGGGCAAGTCCGGCCAGCTCTTTGTTCAGGATCTCTACGGGCAGCCCGGCATCAAGCAGGGCGCCGAGAAACATGTCGCCGCTGATACCGGAAAAGGCATCTGTGTAGGCAACAATCATTTTACGCCGAACCGTATGCCGGTCTTAAGCGGCCTGCCCTGCAGAAAGGCCTGAACAGTCATGCGATTGGCCCCTTCCCGCTGCACTTCCCGGACCAGCAGGTAATCGTGGCCGGTGGCGATCATCATGCCGTCCCGATCAATGCGGCATAGGGTGCCGGGGGGTTCCATCGGCTCCCCGCTGATGACCGACGAGGCAAACAGGCGCAGCCTCTGCCCCTCGTAATCGGTGTGGGCCAGGGGCCACGGATCTAGACCGCGGATCTGGCAGCTGATGGCAAACGCTGATCTGGTCCAGTCGATTTCCGCCTCCTCTTTATTGAGCGGCGGGGCCTCGGTGGCCAGGTGATTGTCCTGCCTGATCGGCGGAAGTTCATCCCGGCGCAGCAGCTCCAGGGCCTCGATGAGCAGTTTGCCGCCGAGCCTGGCCATTTTTGCCGACAGGGTGGCCGAGGTGTCATCTGTCTTGATGAGCAGACTGTCCTGCAGGAGAATATCGCCGGTGTCCATCCCTTCATCCATCTGCATGATGGTGATGCCTGTTTCCCGCTCCCCTTCCAGGATAGCCCGCTGGATGGGCGCGGCGCCACGGTATTTGGGCAGCAGGGAGCCATGCACGTTGATTGTTCCCAGCGGGGGAAGACGCAGCAGCGTTCCGGGCAGGATTCTGCCATAGGCGGTGACGATGATCAAATCAGGGGAGAATTCCCGGATGGTGTCGTGGTATTCCTCGGTTTTGATTTTTGTCGGCTGCAGCACAGCAATGCCGGTATTTTCGGCCAGGACCTTGACCGGAGGCGGGGTCAGTTTTCTTCCCCGTCCCTTGGGGCGGTCTGGCTGGGTCACCACGGCCACCACATTTTCCTTGTGGTCGAGAAGGGCCTGCAGACTGGGAACGGCAAATTCCGGCGTTCCCATGAAAATGATCCGGTTGATTTTATTTATCATTTTTCGGTTGCAGCCTGTTCCTGCTCCTCTTTAAGCTGTTTTTTGCGTTTTTTCTTGTACAGGGCCCGTTTCAGTGAGCTGAGATGGTCGATAAAGAGTTTGCCTTCCAGGTGATCGACTTCGTGCTGGATAACCCTGGCAAACCAGCCATCAGCCTCGAATTCAATCTCTTTGCCCTCAAGATTCCGGGCTCGCACCCTGATATGGGAAAAGCGTTCCACATTGGCGCAGTAATCCACCACGCTGAGACAGCCTTCCTCGTCAACTATGGACCCTTCGCCTTCCAGGATTTCAGGGTTTATCAGCGGGATCAGTTTGTTTTTTTCCTCTCTGGGGCTGACATCCACCACCACTATCTGCTGCAGCACGCCGATCTGGTTTGCCGCCAGACCGACTCCAGGCGCGGCATACATGGTTTCGGCCATGTCTGCTATCAGCTCATTGAGTTGGGCATTGAATTCGGTAACCGGCTCGGCCTTTTTGCGCAACAGGGGATTGGGATATTTTAAGATCTCTCGTATTGCCATTTTTACCAGCAGCTTGATGTTGTTGATTTTATTATCTCTGTGACTCTATAGCAAATGTAACTTTTTTTTACCGCGAGCACTATAAAAAAACAGAAATGGCAGAAAATGCGATGGCACTGTCCGCCTTGGTCCTGTTTTGTCTTGGGAGTAAGGTTGTGCGATTTCAACCAACTGTGCAAGACTTTTATTAAAAAAGGAAATATAACTCATGGTTGGTGCCTTTGCTGTGGAAAATAAAACATTCATGCCAAATTTGCACTTGACGGCTTTGTCCGGGTACAATATTATTAGGTACTTTTACCTATCATGCCCGCCATTTGTTGGTAATGATTATTATATTAAACATGGCAATGGGTGAGGTCAAGTATTATGTCGTTATGAGCGGGTTTTAAGCCCGCGGCAGCCGGAAATATGAGGGAAAGAACAGCTCTGCCGGCAGTAAGGCGGAGATTAAGCTGTTTTTTGCAGAGGAGGTTTGCAGCGGAGGGCTTCAAACTGGCATTATCAAAGAAAAATGAGAAAGGTGAAACCATGACGAAAAGATTGACAGCAACAGCTTGCAGTGCCGGGACCCTGTTGTTTGTGGCGTTCTGTGTGCCGCAGATGGCGGCAGCGGAGGATTTTGACCGGTTTCAGATGCCGGTGAGCAACCCGGTTTATAGCGGTGATGCCCGCAATGTGACGATGGTGCGCCCCATCCTTTTTACCCAGTCATTGCCGGACAAGATCAAGGTGAATATCGGTGGAACGGAAACCAAGGTGGACCTGGGAGGCGATGTGCAGGGGGTTGCCCTGCAGTTCAGTTACGCCTTTACAGAACGCTTCTCGCTGGTGGCGGTGAAGGACGGCTATGTGGACTGTGAGCCTGACCATACCCTGAAAGATCACAGCGGCTGGGCTGATATCGCCGCCGGTCTCCAGTATTCCTTCTTCTATGATCCGGCCCGGGATTTCATCATGAGCGCCCGTCTTGTCTATGAAAGCACCAGCGGTGACAGTGAGGTCTACCAGGGCAACGGCAGCGGCAATGTGGCCCCGTCCATTCTCTTCCTCAAGGGCTGGGACAAGCTGCAGTTTTCCGGCACGCTGGGTATGGTTATTCCCTTTGACAGTGATGAGGAAAACACCATGCTCTATGATTCATGGAATGTGAGCTATGCCGTGACCGACTGGTTCAGACCGCTGGTGGAACTCAATCATTTCCATGTGCTCAGTGCCGGCGACAGGGACCTGGCGGATTTTGCGGCCAGCGGCGACCAGGAGGATCTGGTGGCGGCAATTGCCACCTTTAATCCCTGCGATATCATCAATCTCGGCGGCGAATATAATGATGACAATAAGGATCTGGTAACCATGGCCATCGGTGCCCGTTTCCGGATCACCCAGTGGTTTGACATCGGGGCTGCCTATGAGTTTCCGCTGACGGATAAAGAGGAAACATTGCTCGATGACCGGATCCTGATCGATGCAATGATGACCTTCAAGTTTTAACCGTTCTTTCCTCCAGGAAGAAAAAAGTCCCGGCATCCTTTATGGGTGCCGGGGCTTTTTTATGCCCAAAGGGGTGCCCCTGCGCGTGGCCGGGTGTTTCCCATGATCAGTTTTGCCGGCTTTTTTCAGTACTTCACCGGGAGCCCGGCTTCCTTCCAGGCGACAAGACCGCCGCTGACATTATATACTTCCCTGTACCCGTATTTAACCAGCATCTGGCCTGCCGCATAACTTCGGCCCCCCACCGCGCAGACAAGCATGATCGGCGTCTCTTTCGGCAGTTTGAGCTTGTTCTGCATGATGGCCCAGAACGGCACCAGGGTGGAGCCTTCAATGGCTCCTTCTCTGAGTTCCTGGGGCGTTCGGATGTCCAGAATGACCATTTCGGGGCGTTTCTCGATCAGTTCCTTAGCCTCAGCAACCGAAATGGAGCGGAATGGAGCGGCAGGTTCCTCGGTAAAAATGGATTTCTGCTGGCTGGCTGTGGATTGTTGAGGCTCTTTTTTCTCTTCGGAACAACCGGCCACAAGAAATATGATGATGAGCAGGGGACAGAGTATGAGTCTTGATAAAGCGAAAGAAGAATGCATGGTTATTGTTATCGTTTTAATTTAAAAGAAAGAGTAATGAGCAGGCCTATAAATAACAGGAGAAAATTTTTAGCAGAAAGCAGCACGGCCTTCAAGCAATAATTTGCATAACAGAGCTTCCGGATATGCGTGCGAAAAATTGCATGGCACTTATAGCATGCTTTCTGGGTCTACGTCCACTACCATTGTGACTTTTGTGGTACGAACTGGGGGAACGGGTTGGCTGGCAAGGCTGTCACAAAGGGCGTGCAGGGAGTTGCTGTCCGGGCCTTTCATCAGGAGTTGCCAGCGGTATTTGTCCCTGATTCTGGCAAGAGGCGCCGCCGCCGGGCCCAGCAGGGTGAGCCGGTAAGTTTCCGCCAGCGGCCGCGCCTGCTGGGCGGTAAGGGTTGCCGCGCTGCGGACCAGCTCCTCATTGTCGCCGGCAAAACGGAGGTTGATGAGCCGGGAAAAAGGAGGGTATTGCAGGGCCTGGCGCAACTGCAGTTCTTTTTCGTAAAACCCCCGGTAATCGTGATTCTCCGCATTGGTAATGGAGTAGTGGTCCGGCTGATGGGTCTGGATGATGACCCGGCCCGGCTTGTCGCCCCGCCCCGCTCTGCCCGTTACCTGGGCGATGAGCTGAAAAGTACGCTCCCCTGCCTTGAAATCGGGCATTCCCAGTCCGGCATCCGCCCAGATAACCCCTACCAGGGTGACATGGGGAAAGTGATGGCCTTTGGTGATCATCTGGGTGCCCACCAGGATGTCGACCTCCTGCTGATGGACTGACTTGAGTATTCTGAGAAATTCTCTGCGGTTCGTTGATGTGTCACGATCAAGCCGGGCAATCCGGGCCTGGGGGAAAAGTTCTCTGAGCGCCTCTTCCACCCGTTCCGTGCCGAAACCGATTTCCTTTACTCTGGCTGAGTGGCAGGAAGGACAGATGATGGGGCTTCTGGCCTGGTAGCCGCAGTAATGGCAGGAGAGGATTTTGTCGCTCTTGTGCAGGGTGAGGGAAATGTCACAGTGCAGGCATTTGACCGGGTTGCCGCAATCGTCACAGATCATGAGATTGGCGTAACCCCGCCGGTTTAAAAAGATGATGCTCTGGTCTCCCTGGGCGAGATTGTCCTTTATTGCCTCAAGCAGCAGGCGGGAGAAAAAAGGGTGGCCGTCCCCTTCCTTGCGGGTCTGGCGCAGGTCGATAATGGAGACTGTCGGCAGGGGTCTGTTTTCGATACGTATGGGCAGGGTGAGAAGCTGATACTTGCCGGTGGAGGCGTGATGGAAGGTGGTCAGCGAGGGGGTGGCTGAACCAAGCAGCACGGGGCACTGCTGGAGTTTCCCCCGCAGCACCGCCAAATCCCGCGCCTGGTAGCGCAAGCTGTCTTCCTGTTTGTAGGCGTTGTCATGTTCTTCGTCGACTATGATAAGCCCTGGATCGGTGAGTGGGGCAAAGATGGCGGAACGGGCGCCGATGACAATCCGGGCCTGGCCTGCCATGATCTGGTGCCATTGATCAAAACGTTCCCCCTGGCTGAGCCCGCTGTGCAGCAGGGCCACGGTCCTGCCGAAGCGGGAGAGGAAATGGGCCTCGATCTGGCTGGCCAGGGCAATCTCCGGCACCAGCACCAGTACGCTTCGTTTTTCGGCAAGTGTCCTGTGGGCCGCCTGCAGATAGATTTCCGTTTTGCCGCTGCCCGTTACCCCGAAAAGCAGAAAGGTGGCAAATGATTGCCGGCCGATGGCGGGCAGCAGTTCTGCCAGCACGTTTTCCTGATCGACGGAGAGGTGGGGCGGTTGCGGGAAAAAAGGGGGTTCTTCGCCAAAGGGATCACGAAAAACCTGCTGCTCCTGAAAAAATACAAGCCCTTTGCCGCTAAGGGATTTCAGCGCCCGGCCTGCCCCGCTGTAGACCTGGTTCAGTTCTTTTACCGGGACAACCGGGGGGAGGCGATTGCCGAGCGCTTCCTGCAGCAGAACCAGGGTCTTTTTTTCGGTTGGTTTCAGCCGGATATCGGCCCGGGGCGGGTCCGGCTGGGTAAGGCCTGCGCAGATCTCGGTTTTGGCCCTGGTGCGGGTGGCGCTGACAGCTTCGTTAATGGTGATAGCGCCCTCATTATGCCATGTTTCGAGCTGCTTGCGCCATTTGCGTGAGCGCCATATGAGCCTGACCCGGCTTGGGGAAAGGGTGCCCCTGGCCGTCAGCTCGGCCAGCCAGGCCGGAGATTCCGCCCCATGGTCGGCATGAAAATGGGCCAGCGCCTCCTTGCCTGCCTCGGCAAGGGTAATATGGCGTTCGCTCTGCTGAGTCAGGCCGCCTGGTAAAGCGATTTTTATGACTTCCCCCAGGGGATAGCGATAATAGGAGGCGATCCAGCGGAAAAAGGGGACCATGTCTTGCGGGAAAAGAGGTTTGCGGTCCAGGACATCGGTCACCGGCTTTATCCGGAAAGGCGCCTCTTCAGCAGGCCTGATGGCCAGCAGGTAACCGGTGACCTGTCTTCGTCCCAGGGGGACGAGTAATCTCATTCCCGGTTGCAGCTGCGCTGCCTCGGCTTCCGGAAAACTGTAGGTAAGCGTCTCCGTGACCGGGGCAGCCACCGCCACTTCAAGGTGGATCATAAGTTGGAGGCGACTTCCTTGAGATGCTCGCTGAAATCTTCGCAGAGATCAGGATGGCGCAGGGCAAAGGCGATGATCGCCTTGAGATAGCCCAGTTTATCGCCGGCGTCGAATCGGGTGCCGTCAAACTCAAAGGCAAACATGCCTCGTTTGTTTGACAGCGCAAGCAGGGCATCGGTTAGCTGAATCTCGCCGCCATGCCCCGGGGTGGTCTTCTCCAGCAAGTCAAAGATGTCAGGCTGCAGGATATAGCGGCCGATAATGGCCAGGTCCGAGCGGGTGGTGCCGGGTGCCGGTTTTTCCATCATGCGGTCAACTTTGATGACTCGATTGCTTTCGTGTCTGCCTTCAACGATACCGTACTGAAATGTTTCCTCAAGGGGTACCCGCTGTACGGCCACAACCGATTCCTGCACATCATTGAACAGGTCGATCATCTGCTTGGTGCATGGCGGTTCACTGAGCACCAGGTCATCGCCGAGCAGAACGACAAACGGTTCATTACCCACGACGTTTCTGGCGGTCCAGATGGCATGGCCCAGGCCCAGGGGCTTTTTCTGGCGGACGGAAACAATATCGATGAGATTTGACAGGTGGCGCATCTCTTCGGCCAGCTTGGTTTTCTTCTTTTCATCCAAGATTTTGTCGAGATGAAAGTTGTAGTCGAAATGGTTTTCAATGGCGGATTTGCCCTCACTGGTGATGAGGATGACCTCTTCGATGCCCGAGGCGACTGCCTCCTCGACGATGTACTGGATGGTGGGCCGGTCAACCACGGTGAGCATCTCTTTGGGGATGGCCTTGCTTGCCGGTAGAAAACGCGTACCAAGACCTGCAACAGGGATCACTGCTTTGCGAACTCTCATATTCTTCTCTCTTTGTATATGATTTGCATGGTATAGTTGTGCAACCTGCGTGGGGAGTTATTGTTGCCGGCGCAGCTGACTTCTTGTAATTTCGTGGGGAAAAGTGTTGGTTTATCCCTTGCTTTTCGTAATTTCGATCATGCTCCGCGTAGGAAAGCGGGTCGGGTGAAATTTTCGGTGCGGAACAAGTTCAGCCTGAAAACCATGAAGAACGCGCCTGAGGCAAATTTGAAACTTGGCGGGCAAGTCTCAATACGGTAAAAAGTTTATCTTGTAATTATCAATTATCAATGAAGAATTGTCAATTATAACCATGCATCCATTGGAAAAAGAAATACTGGCGCTCGTCAGGGCAGAGGGCCTTGTTTCCTCAGGCGGGGCGGTTGTTGCCGGGGTTTCCGGCGGGCCAGACTCCATGGCCCTGCTCCATGTGCTTGCCGTCCTGGCGCCCACCCTCGGGATCAGGATCATTGCCGTGTACGTTAATCACCAGCTGCGGCCAGATGAGGCGGAAAAGGAAAGCGCTCTTGTTGAACAGCAGACCCGTTCGCTGGGCGCATCTTTTGCCGCCTGTCGCATTGACGTGCAAGGGGTGGCGGTAAACAGAAAAATTTCCATCGAACATGCCGCCCGTGAGCTGCGCTATGATTTTCTGGGACGGATGGCGGAAAAATTTCTGGCGGAAAAAATTGCAGTGGCCCACACGGCGGACGATCAGGCCGAAGAGGTGCTGCTGCGGCTTATCCGGGGCACAGGCAGAAGCGGTCTGTCCGGCATGAAAATGATGCGCGACGGGAGAATTATCCGTCCTTTTCTGACCACGGCCAAAGAACAGCTGCTGGCCTATCTTGCCGCAAGACACATCCCTTTTCTCATTGACAGCTCAAATACTGATCGGCAATACCTGCGTAACCGGGTCCGGCTTGATCTCATCCCCTATCTGCAGGGTTTTAACCCCAACATCTCCACCACCCTGAGACAGACGGCAACGGTGCTGCAGGATGAAGAGATGGTTCTCGGGGCATTGACCGACAAGTCCTGGGGCCAGATGGCCATGGTGCAGCCTGGTAATAGAGGGGACGTGCTGCCTGTTATCTCTGTTGACCTGGCAGCGTTTCTCGCTCTCGACCGGGCCCTGCAGCGGCGGATTGCGGAAAAGGTTTTTATTTTTCTGCAGAGCCGGCCGGAATTTAAGAAAATTGAACAGATCCTGCATGTCGCGGCAAACGGAGAAACAGGCGCCCGGCTGCATTTCTCCAGGGGGCTGCGCATGAAGAAGGGCCGGCAGCACCTTGTTTTCAGCTATCCTGAGGGGAAAACCGCCAGAAGGGGAAATCTGGATGAGGTGTGGCCGGGGTGACATGGAGGCATGCTGCCCCGGATTCTTGGCCTTCTGCGGCAAAATAAGCAAGGTGCTGCGCCGTTATGCAGCATTGCTGTCGAGAATTTTTCTGACCTTTACGGCAATTTCCCGTGCTGAAAGAGGTTTGGTGATAAAATTCATACCGGCGGCGGCTGTCTGATTTTCGCCAAAGTCGGAGTTTATGTGCCCTGACATGTATAAAGTTCTCATGGTGCCATGTGAGGGTTGCATGGCCTGGGCCAGTTCCTTGCCGCTGAGCCCCGGCATGACGATATCGGTCAGCAGCAGGTCGATTGTTCTGCTGCCGCCTGCATCATGATATTTAAGGGCCTCTTCGGCATTATGGGCTTCAAGGATCTTATAGCCCAGCGGATCAAGAGCGTCTCGGATAAATTGCCGGATGGAAGGGGTATCGTCAACCACCAGGATTGTTTCGCGCCCTCTGGGCAGGGTATCGCCGGCGAAAAGAGTCTCCAGGGCCGGCTTGGCGTTTGACAGGGGAAAGTAAATGGCAAAGGTGGTGCCCTGTCCCGGTGCGCTGGTCACCGAAATAAATCCATTGTGCTGTTTGATGATGCCGTAAACGGTGGCCAGGCCGAGGCCGGTTCCCTTGCCCTGTTCCTTGGTGGTGAAAAACGGCTCGAAAATCAGTTTTTGCGTTTCCTCCGTCATTCCTTCACCGGTGTCGCTTATCTCCAGAAGCACATAGGAGCCTGACAGGATATCGTCGAAGCCGGTGTGTTTTCCCGTATCCAGATGAACCACTTGGGAACTGATGCACAGTTGTCCGCCATGGGGCATGGCGTCCTTGGCATTGATGGCCAGGTTCATGATAATCTGTTCACACTGGCCCGCATCAGCCTGGATATAGCATTCGGGTGAGCAAAACTTGATATCGAGGCTGATATTTTCACCGATCAGTCTCTTCAGCATTCTCGTCAGCCGGTCGATGACCGTGTTGAGATTGATGGTCTTGATCTCGAGGATCTGTTTGCGGCTGAAGGTAAGCAGCTGGCGGGTGAGTCCGGAAGCCATCCTGCCTGCCTGGTTGATCATCTGGATCTTGTCCCGGGTTGGATCGTCTTCCTTCAGTTGCATGAGGATCAGTTCGCTGTAACCTAAAATAGTGGTGAGGAGATTATTGAAGTCATGGGCGATGCCGCTGGTCAGGCGGCCGACCGCCTCCATCTTCTGGGCGTGCAGGAGCTGTTTTTCCAGTGTTTTCCGGGAGGTGATATCATTGAACAAAACAACCGCCCCGATGATCTCATCATCTTCCAGAACAGGTGTGACGATGTATTCCACCGGAAAGCTGCTGCCGTCTTTTTTCCAGAAAACCTCATCGGTGACAAAATGGGGATTCTTGCTGGCCAGCGTTGCATGGACCGGGCAGTCGCAGACATCGTATTGGCTGCCGTCAACTTTGGTATGATGGAGCAGTTCATGCTGGTTCCGGCCGAGCATTTCAGCTTCGGTAAAGCCGGTCAGCCTAACGGCGGCTGGGTTCATGAAGGTGGTTCTGCCTTTGATATCGACACCATATATCCCCTCGCCGGCGGATTCCAGCAGCAGCCGGTTCTGGCGGTTCAGTTTTTCCACCTGTTGATCAGTCATGATCCGCTGGGTAATGTCCCGCATGACCACCAGTGATCCAGTCAGTTGATCCTGGTCTTTGAACTGGGGAATGGCGATGAATTCAAAGTAGCTTTGTGGGTGGTCTTCCTCTGTGGCTGGCAGGCGAATGGTCGCCCGCTGGATGGATTTGCTGGCAAACGATTTCCGGCACAGGCAGTTATCACGGGTGAATTCACTGGATTTGAGGCAGAAGCCGCATTGTGTGCCGATAAAATCCGGGACAAGCTTTAAAGCTGTTTCATTGGCCCAGGTGATGACAAAATTCAGATCAATAAGGAAGATGTTGTCCGGTAGGCTGTTAAGAATGTGGCGATGCCTTATTTCGTTCATGGTCAGGGCCTTTTCCGTTTCTGTCCGGACCTCGATTTCCCTGTTGAGTTCGTTGATCAGCAGACTCTGCATTTCTTTTGCTTCTTCAAGATTGCCGATCAGGTTCTGGAAGCTGAAAGAGAGAACCAGAATGCACAGGGTGCCAAGACCTGCACTGATAAGCAGAGAATGGAAGATGAAATGTTTTTTTTCCGAAATCTCCTGGGAGATATCCTGCACGGCTACGATGCCGCCGATGGGTTCCTGAAAGCAGTTTTTAAACCCATCCAGGGTGTGGATAAGATATGTTCTGCCATCTTGAGTAATCTGTTCTGCAGCGTTGCTGAAGGTGAAGTGCGGGGGGAGGATTTTGCCAATAAGGGGCTTGTTTTCAACCAGGGTATGCCGCCCGAATACCTTATGGGTTTGCGTGTTCTTGGATGCCTTCCGCCAGAAGGAGGTTGTGAAAAAGGCGGAGGTCTCTTTGCCGGTTGCGCGACGCAGTTCATTGACGATCTCTTCCGTTTTGACGCCGATCTCCACGGCCCCTACATATTGACCCTCATGGAAAACCGGCTGGATGATGCGGTAATAAGCGCCGAATATGCCGATTTCGTATCCAAAAAGAGGTTTGAAACTGTTGTTTACTTTCTGGATGGCTGGTCGGATTTGCCGCAGGTCATCGCCATAGATGTCCGGCTTATGCATACGCAGAAATGCGTGGCCATCGGGCAGGTGAAAATGCATGACATGGATATACGGGTAGGATTTTTTCAGGGAATCATATATGGGGCGGCTCAGCCTGTAGAGTTTTTCCCTGTCCTGCTCGGCAAATGCCTTGATATTCTCCGGGTTGCTTTCGATGAAGTTAATGAGCCAGTTGTTGTAAATGGAAAAATAAAAATTCTGGGTGGAGGTGAAGATTTGCTGGAAATCCTTTTTTTCCTCAACAAGATAGGAGTCAATCTGTTTGTTGTAGGTTGAAACCTGGTGAAAGGAGTAGAAAAGCGAAAGTATGGTGATGATCGAGGTGACGAGCAGGATTGCCTTTGTTTTGGCAGTGATTTCCAGGGATTCAAAAAAGTGCATGCGTGGTTGGAATTTTTTGGTGATGAAGAATCCTGAGAGTGTTCTGTTTTGGGATGAAAAAAAAAATGTTACGGGCTGCTATTGTCTGTTAAATTAGCCTATGGGAAATCTTGCTGTCAAGAGATTCTGTCTATGGAACTAATTGTTTTTCCCTGGTTTTTTGTTCTGTAAATCATAACCAGTCTCTGTAGTGCGGAGACTGGTTATGATTTCATTAAGTTACCTCATGTAACGGGTTAATTTGTTGCACTCCGGCTTATCCCTGACGCCTCATGTAATCTGACGGCATCAAAGCCGGTATAGTGGAACACGGCCAACCGTTTTGTCAGGGGTGATGTCATCTGTCCCTGATCTGTGCGCGAAAATTCTCTGCTGCCGGTACGTTCTCTATATTCATTTCATGTCAGATGATTCTGCCCAGTTTGAGGTGTTTGTCAGCTCATCAGCCCCGCTGATACCGGCGGGCGATCATCTGCTGTTGCAATCTTGTCGATTCAGGGGAGAAATTGCTGCAAAAGCACAAGCAGTTGGTTTTCTGGATTGAATCTTTTTCCGGAAATTATGCTTTATCTGCCTTGCTAAGTGTGACACTTTGTGACACTTTGATGTATACGGGTGGGGCAAAGATGTCAAGGAAAAATTTTTTAAATTATTTTTTTGTTATTCAATATTAGAGGGTTAATCACTAAGCCGTTGTAAAAAAATAACATGGCCATGTTATTTCGTAACGGCTCCTGAAAGGGATATTTTTTGTTTCCCCTTGGGTTCCATTTCCGGGTCAGCGGATGTTTTTGGTCTTGAGGGATTGACAGTCAGGGTGCGTATGGGAAATCGACTGTCCGTCTGTCAGGGTAATACCGGAAATCTAGGCGAGGAGACTTTTCTCTATGGAATGCAGTCGTAAGGACAAAAATCTTTACGCTCCGGTTGATTCGTGGTAAATGAATGAAAATGTAATCTGTAGGGCGGGTAGCTCAGCTGGATAGAGCGTTGGCCTCCGAAGCCAAAGGTCGTGGGTTCGAATCCCGTCTCGCCCACCATGGAAATTGACAAGGTTTGCCCATCTATCGGCAAACCTTTTTTTTTGCGAGAAAATTTCAGCCCTCTTTACCCTCCTCCGAAGCTTTTATTTCCCCCTGTTGCAGGTGCTTGCCTGATCACCGTGATTCCACTTGAGGTTTTAAGAATACGATCACGTCGTCCGTAGCAATGCATGCATCATGATTTTGCTCTTGTTCGTAATAAGCCTTTCCTGGAACTTGGCGGATATACACATTTCTTTGCATTCCATGCCGGACTGACTCATTTTACTGCGCTGATAATTTCTGTTGGCGGGCGGATCGCACAATTTTTTTTCTTCCGGTCGTTAATTCCCTTGTATAAAACTCTCGTCCTCTGATAGAGTTTATTTAGTATCCAAAAATGCCCTTTTTGCGTCCCGAAAAGGGCCAGTATTATTTTGGTTCAGAAGAGGTGGAACAGGACGGGGCACAGGGTTGTCAAATCAATAAATGACGAAATGGTTGCTGGTGATTCTGTAGAAACCCAGGCCTTTGGACTCTGCCGCTGGGCAAAAGTCCTGGTCATGGGTGTGGCAACCGGCAAGATGTTCTGTTTAAGTGATGTGCTGCTGTTCCACTTCAGGAGGTAATAAAATGAAAGAGTGTCCTTATTACGGCGGAACCTGCGAAGGCACCAGTTGCCATTTATGGCAGGATGAAAAATGCGCATTTAATAATGTTCTCTATAATATCCAAGCCGCGGAAGAGGACTATCCGGAAAGCCTGTTGACGTGTATTCCTACTTCTGCCGATGAGGATTTTGACCAGGTAGAGTACTGAGGTTTTCCGGTGACCGGTTCCCGTAAGGTTCTTGCTTTTTGGCGAGAAGTTCTCCATCTGAGTGAACTGCCGCAGAGGAGCTTGCCCCTTGCCATGTGACCCGGTGAGATTTTGCGCAAACAGCCGGGTGTAGTTCTGTCCGCTCTGACAGAGATCCGTCCGGAGGGGCAAGATGCTATGTCTGCCCATACACCCCTGTAAATTAAAGACACCAAAGGGTGCCTCGCCATTTTTCAGTAATCACCCGCCATCCAGACTCTTCAATCACCCGCCATCCAGACTCTTCCCGTAAAAAATTTCGGTTACCTTTGGCAATAGCGCTCCACCATTTTGCCGGCTTGGCAGTGTGCAGCCTCTTCCTGAATTTCCTTGTTTCCCCCCCTGCCGTCTCTTTTAAGATCCATTCAGCAGCAGACTGCCCAAAGTTATCTGCCGCAGCTGCAGATCATCCAGCGCCACCTGCAGGGGCATCAGTTCCTCTTGCAAATCTGCCACCATATCCGCGGTAATGGTAAAGGTCCTGGTCATGGCGGCCAGGGTCTGCGGATTTTCTTTGAGCAGATCACTGACAGTGACATGGGACAGGGCGGCAAAGGGGGTCAGGCCCACCGTAAGCGCCATGACCATCCTGGCCTTGGCGCGAAATTCCCGCAGTTTCACGGCAGGAATGCCGGCCGGCGGTTCAAGCAGATTCATGGTCAGAAAATCGTGCAGGGTGTTGATCCCGGCCAGGGCCAGCGCCTGCCCATAGACGTCACCCACCCCGTCAATGCTGCGCACCGGCATACCTGCCCCAAGGCCCGGGATCTCCTCCTTTGCGGCATATATCTGAGAGAAATCGAGGCGCAGGGTCCGGCACAGGGTCAGTCCGTCGACGATGTCGATACGGGGATGGATAACATGGTTGATCATGAAGCCGCTGCCAGGAGCAGCCGTGGCATTGCCGCCGAAGAGACCGAATTCCCGTACCGGCTGGAAGCCGTTGGCCGGAAAATCGGAACGGGTCAGTTCGATACTGATCTGCAGGCGACCGGTTGGCGCAGCGGCAGGCTGTCCCGTGCCGTCCAGGAAAATGATCTCCTCGGTAGCAATAGGTCGGCGCAGGATTTCCGCCAACAGGCCGGTGGTGGCCGGCTGGGGGTGGGGCAGGGCCGCATCCCATTCTTTTATGCCCTCGCCCACCGCCAGATACAGGATGCCGCCGAGTCCGAGCTGGCCTTTCATCAGCGCGGCCAGCAGCCGGTTGCAGCCCTCGACGATGAGATTAGGGCGCCAGCCCCGGTCCAGTCGTACCCTCTGATCAGCGTCGAGCAGCAGATCGTGGTAATAACCCTTTATTATCTGTGTCATATTATCTTGCTGGATGGGCTGAGGATTATCGATCGGCCTCCGGGTGGAGCGCCAGCGCTTCCCGCCTTCGGGAGATCCGGGGAAAAGGCGATGTTCTGCCTGAAACCCCCATCACTCCCTAACCTCTCTTGGTGCGGCAGTCCGCCTTTTCCCGTTGAAACCGGCTTGGTGCCGGTCCGGCGGCGCCCCACGCGGAGAATGGTCGAAATTTTGTCTTCCCAGTTAGCGTCCTGTTTTTTGATGAACCCCGGCAAAAAGATTGTTCACCACAGAGCACACGAAGATCACAGAGAAAGATCTTTAGTCCAGTCAGTTCCTCTGTGGGCTCTGTGCTCTCTGTGGTAAATTTTCAGTATTTGCGAATTAATCTCTTTATTGTATCCTGATTTCTCTAACCGGCCTCCGGGTGGAGCGCCAGCGCTTCCCGCCTTCGGGAGATCCGGGGAAAAGGCGATGCTCTGCCCATAACCCCCATCACTCCCTAACCATTTTTCCGGTACGGCGGTCCGCCATTTCCCGCATAGATCGGCATCTGCCGTCACGGCGGCGCCCCACGCGGAGACCGGTTAGAGCCAGGTTTCCCTCAGTTACATCCTCATTTTCACTTTTCTTACTGCCATAGCCATTCCGCCCGGCCTCCGGGTGGAGCGCCAGCGCTTCCCGCCTTCGGGAGATCCGGGGAAAAGGCGATGCTCTGCCCATAACCCCCATCACTCCCTAACCATTTTTCCGGTGCGGCAGTCCGCCATTTCCCGCATAGATCGGCATCTGCCGTCACGGCGGCGCCCCACGCGGAGACCGGTCGAAACGCTTATCTCATCCGCCTTCCGTGTATTTTCGCAGATTGTCCGGCAAGGCCCTTTTTTTCAACTCATTGGTGACCGTGGTGATTTTCAGAGCGGCGATCCGTTTCAGCAGCACCGGGTTCTTATCGGCATCCGCCTCCCTGGCCATGGTCACCAGCAGCTCCCGCTCCTTAGGTTTGCTGGCGTCGGCGTGCCGGGCCAGCACCAGCTGGATCAGGGGATCGTTCATGCGGGCCAGCACCGGGACAATGGTGTCGAAACAATCGTAGTATTTTTCCTTGAATTCCGGGATGATCTGCTCCCAGCAGCTTTGCCGGCAGCTCCGCAGATACTGCAGAAACCCCTGCACCTTTTCATCCGGGGAATCAAGGATGCCGGTGCGCTGAAATTCCTTCCATATCATTTTTTTATGACTCATTATTTAATCCTCAGCAAAGATGTAGACATACCAAACGAGATCCACCAGTTCACTGCCGCCTGATTCGTTTTTGATGCGGATGTAGACATCGAAGGTGTCTCTGCCCGAGGTTGACCGGTAGAGAAGGCCATGGGAGACATTGGCGATGCCGGTGCCGGTAACGCTGGTAATGGCAATAACCGGCATGTATATCCTTTTGATGTCGCCCCAGCTGACATTGGCCTGCACCAGCTGGATGGATGTTCCGTCCGGGGCGAGATCCACAACGCTGCCGCTGCTCACCGTCGTAAGATCAAGTTTGTCGCGGTTCACGGCATCGTCAGCGATCTTGGCCGTGGTCACCGAATCGTCATAAATTTTTGCGGTAGTGACGCAAGTATTGACCAGTTTGGCGTTGGTCACCGCAAGATCAGCCAGCTTGGCGTTGGTCACCGCATTATTTTCCAGCCCACCGGTACCGATCATGTTGCCCGCCGTGCCGCCGCTGTGGTCATGGCCGGTGGCGGAAAACAGGATCTTTGACTCGTTGATGGCAGCATCGGCCTGCACCTGGTCGTTGCCCACCACATTGAAACGGAGCTGGCCGCCCTTGGTAAGCGATTCGTCCAGCCGGTTGCCTACATTGCCCTTCATGCCCCTGGCATCGATGATTTCCGCCGCAAGATCGGCAAGGTTGATGCCCACGGTGCGCTGGTCCTCGATGTGCTCGGCCAGGATGGTGGCATTGCCGGCCGGCCGCTTGATGCGGGCCAGGGTGTAATAACCATGGCCGGCTGGAGCAGCGGGCAGGGAGACGGCGCCCTGGGCCACGCGCACCGCCCATTCGCGTCTCAATCGCACGCAGGACTCGATGCCGATGGCGGGATTGATCAGATTGCTGTCCTCGCTGCTGTCCACCTCGCGCTCCCACACATCGATATAGACCAGATCCTCCCTGGCCGCGCCTGGGGTGGTGAGCGGGGTAATGACCGCCACCCCCCACTTGGCGGCCAGGGTGGGATTATTGTACAGGGGCTGGTTGCTGTAGCGCATGGTGCTTTCCAGCATGGCGTCCATGCCTTCCACCAGGATGCGGCCCGCGCCCAGGGCCGTGCCGTTGCCGCCCTTGATATCGAAGTTGTTGGTGGTGCCCGCGGCAGCCAGAATGCGGAAGCCGTCGTTGCCGTTGGGCACGCCGTTGCCGGCAAACCATTTCAGAAAGGCCTGCAGTTCAAACTTGCGGATATCCTCCTGTTCGTTCCAGTCGGCATCTATGAGTGGAACACCCTGCTGCAGGCGGACACCGACATAGTGTTTTAACCGGTCAAATGTATTTCTCGAGAAGTTGCCCATATTTTACACCCCTTGCAGTGAAAGTCGGTTCACGGTTTGCCGTTAGCCCTGACCTTGAACCTGGAAACACATACTCATATCATGAGAACTTTATGACTCATCGCTTCTTATTAAAAAAACAGGCGGATCATCCTGATCAGCGTGGCTGATGCGTCTTTATGGATCACCGCATGTCTGATGGAATTGATCATGTAATTCGTGCCGCTAAATCTGCCGAACAGACCGAATTCCCGCAGCGGGTAAGTGGTCAGGGGCGCCAGCGGCGCGGGATAGCCCGGCGCCAGGATTGCCGTGATCTGCAGTCTGCTGGTCGGGGCCGCCACCTCGTTGTTGCTTTCGTCCAGATAGGTCATGGTAAGACTTGCCGCGGCAATGGGCGGGTTGTACGGGGTCACCAGCCCGGTGGCCGTGGGGTCCGGCGCCGGCACACCGGCGCTGTCCCAGGTCGCCTGGCCCTGGCCGAAGGCCAGGTGATGAATGCCGTCGGTGGGGTCGTTGCGCATGAAACCCGCCAGCAGGATGCGGCACCTCTCGACAATGGTATTGCTCACCCAGCCGCTGTCGTGGATCACACTGCCGTCAGCGCTCTGCAGGATATCCCTGTAAATTCCCTTTAACTGATTACCGATATGTTCCATTTTTACTCATCTCCTTCTATGACACCGACATGCCACGTTCTGAAGCGGGTGCTGACCGGCACGGCGGCAAAATCGACGCTGCCGCCTTCGGTGGTTGTAATGCTCCAGGAGCGCAGCCAGCGCCATTCCGGGATCCGGTCGGCATAACTGTCGGCAGGTCCGCTGTAAACCTCGGAACTCACCGTTGTCAGGCTGTCTGTATATTGCTCTTCAATGAACCGTGCGTTTTCCGCGGTGGGGAAATCGTAGGTGTAGATCTGTTCTCTGTAAATGGCGGGCTCGATGACAAAGACATAGCGCACCTGGATGGGCAGAAACTGATGCAGCACACCGCGCAACAGCTTCTGGTTGCGCAGGATGAGGCCCGGGTCCTCGGTGTCCGGGGTGAGGTAGATGCCCAGCGTCTGGCGGGAGTACCAGTTGCTGTCCGTCATTTTGCCGTCCACCCCGACATCATAGGTGTAGGCCTGGAAATCGGTGAATTTGCCGCGCAGGGCGTTTTTGGCGATGTTGGCCGCCATGCAGCTGACACTGCCGGCATAGCGCATGTCCATGGTCTTGGTGGCCTTGTACACATCGCTGCTGTAAGTGAGGTGCCGGTTGGCGCGGTAGAGGAGCAGCCTCTCGCCGTTCACCGCAAGCGGCAGAGGGTAGCGCTCCGTGTAAGGCGAGCTGCTGATCTGTTCGGCGGCGGCCCAGGCATGAGAGACGGCATCAAGCTCGGTGCGCCACAGGGACCAGCTGCCGCTCTGGTCGGAACTGAAAAAGATCTCAACACTGCCTTCCTGTCCGGCCAGGGCAACGGGGTCGCTGTCGTTGATGTCCGCCGTATCCTTGGGCTTGAGCAGGACGCCTCCCCAGTCCGCGCTGTTGGCCGGATCGACTGAGCCCTTGACCCGGCAGGCCACGGTCCACCTGGTCTGGCCGGGGAGGGCCGCAGGTTCCTTCTGCGACCAGAGCACCATGAGCCGCTCCACCGCACCGCTGGTGAAAGTCAGCGCCATTGGTTCGCTTTCCACCCTGGCATCGAGCCCGCTGTCCTGGGGGAACAGGGCAGGGGGATCAAGCTGCCAGTGCGCACCGTCATGGCGGTTGTATTTCATCCGCCAGCGGCCGGCGTCCAGTTCCAGCCAGAAGAGCCACAGCCCGCCGCTGCCGTCCACCGTGAGCGCAGGAGATTTGCGCTGGTTGGTTTCCGGACCGAAGGTTGTCGCTTCCGACCACGTCCCGCCGCTTCGGCGCTGATGAAGAATGCGCCAGGTCCCATCCTGCTCGCTGTAGGAATCCCAGAAGAGCCACAGGGTGGTTCCCTGCAGGGCAGCGGCCGGATGCCGTTCAATGTTCCGGCTTTCCGAAAGGGGACTGCTCGGCGACCAGCCGTTCACTGCTGACCAGGTTTTGTGCCAGATATCCCAGCGGTTCTTTTTGCGGGTATGATAAAAAAGCCAGATGGTGCCGTCCGCATCGGTGGCCGTTGCTGGCCGTCCCTCATAGGCGAAGTTCAGCGAAAGCGGCGACTCCTGCTGCTGCCATTCCCCCTCATCATCAAGGCGCAGGGTCCACAGGTTGAGCCTTTCCGGGTTGTTGCTGAGAAAGATGTTGTGGACAAACTCCTTTACCCTGCTTTCCCAGTTGGTGAGCCGTTTCACCGTGGCTTCCACCGTGGGGATCAGCCCCACGGTTTTGTAAAGATGGGGGGCGTTGCTGATCTCGTTGCGCTGGGCGTCGATTTCCAGCCGGTAGTCGATCTGCCAGGCGATCCACTGGGCCGGCAGCGGCAGCAGCCGGCCGGCCATGCGGTCCGTGTTGTGCAGATGAAAGGCGGCGTTGGCATGGCTATAGAGCAGATCGAGCATGCTGCCCGGTACCTCAAGAAAGCGCCTGAGCTGGCCGGCCTGGCCAAGCTCTGCCGGCACCTGCGAGGGATCGCTCGCCAGCGCCGTGTCATAGCGGTGATAGATGCGCGGCAGCTGGTCAAACATCCGGGCTCCGAACCCGTAGGCAGAGGTGGCCATGGCCACGCAGCGGTTATGGTAATCGACGGCAAAGACCGGTGGCGCGCCCTGATAGGGGAACAGGGCGTAATAGTAGTGGATCTCGCCCTGCAGGTTGCTGTCGATGATGGAGTACAGCGCCTCGCCGTCTGCAGTGAAGCCGGTGGCAAGCCCTGTTCCCTCTGCCACGATGACGCCGTCGTGGGGCGAGACGGGAAAGGTCTTTTCCCGGCGCACCACCCTGATGCCCGGATAACCGGCCGGATCAGGGTTGGTCCAACTGAGCGCGATTCTGTTGCCCTCAGGACAGGCTGCTGCTGTTATCCCTTTGAGACGCATGGTCAGCTTTCACCCTCGATAACGATTCTGATGCCCTTGGCATAGGCCGGGACATCGGCGGGAATAACGAGGATCTCATTCTCCTTCATGGTGATCTTGCCCGCCGGTTCAACATAACCGGCCGCCTGACCCTGGCGCCTGAACTCGCTGATGGTGACATAATCCACCCCTTCCACCGCCTCGATGGCCTCGTAGAATTTGGAGAGATAGATGGTCTGGGCGAAATCGACATTGGCAAAGGCCAGCAGGGCGGCAGCCGCGGTCATCACCTTTTCCTTCACATCATCAGGCGGATAGTAACTTTTCACCCCGATGGCGGCGGTGATGTACAGCTTGACATACTCCACATCCTCGATGGTGATAATGGTGGTCACCGGCCGCTTGTCCTCGAAGTAGGCCAGCAGGCCCGCCTCCAGCACGTCACTCACCCGGCCGCCGCCCTCGGGAGCAACATACAGGGTGACCCGGTTCCAGCTGGCGGACACGGCCCGCACCTTGCCCACCCCCTTGAAGTCCAGGGCCAGGGCCTTGTAGTCATCCTCGGTGACGGCCCGTTTCAGCGACCGGAACACGGCCGGGGCGTGCATGACCGCATGTTTGATGCTCTCCCGTTCCGCCCCGCCGGTGGCAGCCTCGGGGTTGGTGGCCTTGATGCCGTTTAACACCAGCTGCGCGGCGTCGACGATGGTTTGGATGGTGTTGGCCGGGGTGTTGCCCTTCAGACCGCCGCCCACCCGGTAGGTGGCCCTGATGGTCGCGCCGCTGGAGGGTATGGCGCCAAAGGCGCCGTCGCCGAAAATAATGGTGGCCGCGTCCTGATCGTCAATCTCCACGGTGTAGTCTTTCTGCTTTTCCCGGCTGAAGGCCAGGCTCTCCTGCAGGGTCCACTCGTCAATGGTCTCGCCCAGGCTGGTGGTGATGATGATGTCCCGGTTGATTTTCTGGGTTGCCCCGGCTGAACGCAGGATCAGCCCGGCATGGGCCAGGGTGAAACGCTGGTTTTTGCTGCCGTCGGAAAAGCCGATGATCTCGCTTTTAACCAGCCGGCCTTCCTCCACCGGCATCGCTCTGAAGTACTTTTTGTGGGTTACCGCATCAACGGCCAGGGTGCCGCAGTCGATCACCAGATTGTCCTCCCGGCTGTATTCAAAGCGGACGCTGGGCTTGTCTTTCTGGCTTTTGGTGGCAAAGGCATCGCCGCGGCGGATGGTGATAACCGCTGTGCAGGCGGCAGGAATGGTCAGGTCAAGGGTGGCGGAGGACGGGGCGGCGGTGGCCAGCCGGTAGCCGATCAGTTTCAGATGATCGATAACGCTTCGTCTGCTCTGGGCCGTGCCCAGGAAGCTCTCATTGGCCACCCGGTCCTGGTAGTAGCTGAGGATGTCGCCCATGTGGGCAAAGAGCTGCAGCAGGACATTGCCGAAATCGGCCTCCGAGGCGTAACTTTTCCACTCCGGCAGCCGGGCCGGAATGAGTTCCCGCATGGACTGCAGCAGACTGTCATAGTCGCGGGCCATGTAGTCCACAATGGTGTGCTCGTCTATCTTCTTGATCTCTGCCATTTTTTCCCCTTCGGGTGGTAGCGTTCCAGCGCTTAAACGCTCAAACGCTTGAACGTCTTTATCGAAAATGTATCCTTACCGTCTCCCGGCTCAAATCCTGCCGCTTGGTATAGGAGATCTCCACGGTGATGGTCTCTTCCCGGGAATCAACGTCAACCCCGTTCACGATGATGTCCTCATCCAGCCAGCGGGCCAGGGCCTGGCCGATGGTAAACTCCATGGCCGCGGCGAGAATGGTGTTGTTGGCCTCAAACACCAGGTTGAAGATGCCGCAGCCGAAGTCGGGCATGTTCACCCGTTCGCCGGGGGCGGTAAACAGCACCTGGATAATCTTGCCGCGGATGGCCTCGTCGCCGCCGCTGGCGTTGATGCCGCCTCCCTTGCCTACTGCAAAGGGGAAGCCGAAAGTGGTCACTTCACCTGCCATGGCTGTCACTCCACATGTCCCTGTCCTGCCGGATAATTGCTCTCGGTAAACTGCAGATCCCCATCTTCCACCGCAATGGCGACACTGTGCGAGTGGGCGCTGGGCGCGGCCGTGCCGGTGGCGCCCTGCACGCTCACCCGGTCGATGGTCCTGATCTTTTTGATCTCCATGTTCGACTTGATATGGGTGACCACGCCGTGGGCGATGGCATGGGAGAGCTTCTTCCAGCTGGCGCGGATATCCGTCATCTGCTCCTCGCTTGCGCCGTCAATGGGCTCCATGACCTCGCGGATCTTGTCGTAGATCGCCTTGGTCATGCCCTGGGAGGCGTTTTCATCGCCGATAATCAGGCCCATGGTCGCATTACTCCACCTTTATTTTTTTTGACAGCAGGGCGTTCACCCCGGACAGGGCCATGGTGAGGTCGACCATGCTCCCCGGAAAGAGCGGGGTCGGAGCCCCCAGATTGCCCACATGCTGATGGGTCATCAGCCAGTTGATCAGCCCTTCCATGCACACCCTGCCTGAGCCGCCATTGATCTTCACCCCCGGTCCCGCCGGGAAACCGCTCATGGCATCCATCTTGATGGTGTTGCCGTTGGCGTCGCTCACCTGCACCCCCTGGCTGTCCATCCTGATCTCGTTGCCGTTCATGTCCGTGCAGGTGATGCCGCTGCTGTCCAGCAGCACCTGGTTGCCCCCCGCGTCGGTAATAGTGATGGTGCCGGCTCCGTCGGTGATGGTGATACCGTTGGCATCCAGGGTGATGACATTGCTGTTGACCGCCTCGACGATGGTGATCAGTTCCTCGCCGTCCTTGTCCTCAAACTGGATTGAGTGGCCCTTGACCGTTTTAATGATCTTGCGGGTCGGCGGGTCCTGTACGCCGCCCTGCTCCGCGCCGTCGGGGTCATTTGGCTTGGGCAGCTCGCTCTCGCCGTCCGGCTTGCTCCAGAAGGTACCCACCCAGATGGGGAATTCCAGATCGCCCTCCTCAAATTCAACCCACACCCCGGCGTTGACCTCCGGGATAAAGAGCATGCCCTGATTCGCATCACCGCCGTAAGGAACACAGGCCGCGGCCCAGCCGGTGACAATGTCATTGCCCAGAATGCTCGGCACCTTGAGTTTTAAGCGGCCCAGCTGCTCGGGGTCGGCGTTGTCCACCACGATACCACGGTATTTACCGTAATAGCGGTGTTCCACCTTGTCCACCAGTCTGGCAACGATCCTTTCAAGCGGCAAATGATTTCTCCATTAACTACGTTCCAGCGTTCCAGTGTTTAAACGTTCAAACGTTTTCCTCCCATGAGCCAACAGCCATGAGCCATCAGCTAAAACAACCCGGCAGCAGAGGATGAAAATTCTTCCGCGCCGGAGGGCAGCAGGGCGTTGCGTTTTACCTTGAAGAGCTGCCGGTAGCCGTCATCGGTGAAAACGTGGGTGACGTGGCTCACAAAATAGACCCCGCTGTATGTCTCGCCGATGCCCCGGATGGTCACGGTCTGCCTCGATTTGAGGATGTGGCCGTACTGGTTGGCTTCTGTTTCCCCTTCCCCTTCCACAAACCATTCGCCCTGATGATACAGTTCCCGGCACAGGGTCGTCATCTCCGGGGTGCCGGTGGCGGCGGTGCGGCTGACGAAAACCAGGGCCGGATCCATCCCCGGGCCGAGATGGCTTGCCGCATCCTCAGCCCCCAGGGCCGTCTGTTCACTGGCAATGGCCTCGGCCTCCAGCACCTCTTTGGTGTTCCGGTCGATCTGAAACATGGCCACATTGGCCGGACTCAGGGCATTGACCGCAAGCGACAAATGGTTGACCGTGGTCTCGCTGCCGAAGTGGACGGACAGCACCGGTTGGGGCGGATCATCCAGCGCCGGTTTTTTGAAGAAGGTCGTATTCCCCTCCACGTAGCACGCAAAGCCGTTGCGCAGCGCCAGCCTTTTTAAGAACTGCAGGTCCGTCTCCCGCTGGATGATGGTGGACAGCGCCTCGTCATGGATCACCCCGGTGTCCTCCACCTCGGGCGTCAGGCCATAGGAAGCGATTATCTCCGAGGCGATATCGCTGTCCTTTTTGTTCGGCCAGTCTTTGAGCTTCTCCTCCCGGTCCATCAGCACACTGGCATCCATGCCCCATATCTCCAGCACGCAGCGGGCCGGGTCGCCGTCAAACTGCGGCCTGACATGGGTGATATAGCCTGCCATCAGCTCCTCGTCCGCCTCGCTTAACCCGGCGCGGATGCTCACCTGTTTCCAGACCCGTAAACGTTCATCGTCCAGGATGCCCCATGAGCCCCCCTGGTCCAGCAGCAGGGAAAACTGCAGGCGGAACATGCTGGCCAGTTCAATGTCATGTTCAACCTCAAGACTGATGAGTCTGGGATAGAGGTCGTCCGCCTCTGCCCCGTCGATATCGATAATAAGATTCTCATTCTCCATATCAGTCTTTTCAGGCCGGTCCATCCGGCGGGATGATGATCTGTTTGCCGATCCTGCCCCTGTTCTCCGGAGTGCCTGCAATAAACCCCGACGAGCTGATGGCCGCGGTCAGCTCCTCCTCGGAAATGGCGAGGCTGTTGTAATCAATGATCACCGCCCGTTCATAGCTCTGGCCGGCCACAGGGATCGATTCGCCGGCCACGGTCTGGATGTCCTCGGTAAGCCGCACGTTATCCTCAAACCGGTATGCCACGACACCGACCAAGGCCGCCAGTTTTTTGGCCAGCACGCTCCAGGGCGGTTCACCCGTCTCATCATCGTGGCCAAGGGGAATGCGCCCGCATTTCAGCACGCCCGCGCCGAGCAGATCAAGGGGCGAGAAGAACTCTTGGTTGGCATCAATGATGCGCCACCATTTTTTTGGGGCCTTGTAATATTTGTATGCCAGGTGATCGAGCCGGTCGCCCTCCGCGATGGTGTGCAGAAAGGTGCCGCCTGTTTCCGGCGTGGCGCGCAGGGTCACGGATTTGAGCCTGCGGCCGCGGGGGTCGATGGCCACCGCGAACGGTTGTTTTCTGTAGCGTGAGTTCTTGGAAAACATGACTTATCCTGGAATCACCACATCGGTAATATTGATGAGATTGGTCACATTGAGCACCGACATGACCTCCTTCATCGCCTTTGAATATTTAAACACCGGGTTCGGCCCCTCGATCACCGTCAGGTTAACCGCCACGCTGGCCCGGATGGGGTTGAGATCCGTGCTGAACTCCGTCTCCGTGATGTTCATGCTGTTGATGTTCACCGGCAGCACCCTTTTGCGGCCCCAGATGAAGAGGATCATCGGCGGGTTTTCCCCGCGGGTGAAGGAAAACCCCCCGGATGAGCCGAGCAGCGACCCCAGCGCCGCGCCCAGCATGCTTTCGCTCTTGGGGTAGACCATCAGTTCCAGGGTGCAGAGTTGGGGCATGATGCCGAACTGCTCGGTGATGGCATCGCCGTCATTTAACTTGTCCGTCGCGTCAAGGCGGATGTCGAAGGTGATGGACTCCTCGCCCACCTGCACCTGCTGTTGCCGTTGCAGCTCAAGCAGATCGGAGAACTCCTCCCGCTGGTGAAACTGGCGCAGCGTCGATCTGCTCACGGCGGTCCGGGTCCTTCTCGCCTCCTCGGTCTCGCCTGCCGGCGCCGTCTGGGCCGGGGCATTGGGCACGGAGAAGATCAGGCTGCGGTTCCTGGTAAGCTGCACCGGATTGAACTGGAACGGTACAATCAGGGGCGGGATACTGAGGCCGTACTCCACAAAGGCGCCGCGCAGAATTTTAGGTTTGTTGGAAAAGCCGCCCGCCATGGTTATCTCCAGAGTGAGAAGTAAGGAGTGAAAAGTGAGGGGATTGCTTCTCCGGATAAATGAGGGCTTTTGTAACCAAGCTCTTCTCTCATGTCGCTTTCCTCATCTCTTCTGTCTTTTGCCTTCTTGCTTCTCACTGTGTTCATAATTTGATTCCCTGCAGACGATCGAGGATGGCCTGCAAGGGAGGCCTGTTCTCCGGTGCCAGGGCATCACGCATCAGGGCCAGGGTCTGCAGGGTCTCTTCCGTCAATCCCAGATAGCAATAGCCCATTTTCTCCTCGGTCTGGAACTCCACGCTGTAGCCGAATTTATCCTTATGGGATCGCTCGTCGATTTCCAGGCCGCGCTGCTCCATGATGGCAAACAGTCTGTTGTATTCGCCGCGGCTGATCACTGCGTTGCCCCAGAAGGGTTTGTCCTCAAGCAGGTCGCGGCGCGAAGCCGAGACCAGATGCGCCCGATAGAACGGCTTGTCCTCGTGGCCATGCCAGACGAGGTGCACCGAGAAGTCCGGGCTGTTTTTCAGATGTTCATGCATGGTGCAGGTCCATAATTTCATCCCTCATGCCATTGTCCTCTCAGTTAAAGGTCCATCCCGGAAACTCCGAAGCCAGGGTCAACTGGTGGGTGGTGACCAGCCCGCCCCCGGGACTGGTGGGGGTATGGGGTGATACAATTCCCGCCGTGTCAATGGAAAAGCCGTAGGCCAGGGAATCGAGCCTGGTCACCGTGGTGCCGTTCACGCCGTTGACCGACAGCACGGCATCCCAGGTGGTGGTGCCGCTGGCCGGGGCATTGCGCGACGGATGATCAATAAAGGTGGTCGGCCGTGCCGCCGCCTCGGCGTCGGTCCAGTAAAAGGGCTTCGTGTCGTCATTGGGACGCGGATCAACATAGGGGGAGGTGGTCCCGCCCAGCGGCACATTGGTGTCGATGGTCTGGGTCCAGCGGTAGCCGTCCGGATAGTCGGACGAACTGGTGCCGTTGGTGATTTCCACCACAATGCCCACCCCCCTGGCCTCTGTGGCAAAGGAGGTGAGCGAGGCATTCTGGTCCTGGTCGCCGGTGGTCTGGCTGGTGCTCTTGTCCGGCAGCCGCGGCTGAAATGAGCCGGTTCTATTCATCTGCTCGGTTACCGCATCGGCCGAGAAGTTGGTCAGTCTGATGCGGGGCAGGGATTGCTGCCCGGAAGCGTGATTTTTATCTCCCGTGGCCGGCATGGCCTGATTGCCCATGGCCCGCTGCAGGGACTGGACCGCAGGCGGCTGGATGCCGGCACGGGTTTGGGCCGCGCTGGTGGCATTGCGGCTCCTGCCTTGGTTTTCGCGATCTCGGTGTTGTTTGGTATTGCGTGCGGCAAACATGACGGGTAGCCTCCTCAGGTTCTGGTTGAATCAGAGCGGTTGATGGTTTCCTCATTCCACAGCTTGCCGATTTTCTCGAACTCCCGCCTGACCCCGTGCATGATATGCTCCATACTGATCTCCTCATTGCTTTCCGCGGCAAGAAAGGCGGTATTTAAGACAATGTTGCGGATGCTGCCCCCCGCCACCTGGAAGCGCCGGGCCAGGAAATCATAGTCAATGCCCTCTCTGACCGGGGCCTCCCCGGGAAAATGGTTCTGCCAGATGCGGGCCCGCAGGGCGGCATCCGGGAAGGGGAACTCGACAATGAAGCGGATACGCCGGGTAAAGGCCTCATCCATGTTGGAGCGCAGATTGGTGGCCAGAATGACCATCCCCTCATACTCCTCCATCTTCTGCAGCAGATAGCTGGTCTCGATGTTGGCGTAGCGGTCATGGGCATCCTTCACCTCGGTCCGTTTGCCGAACAGGGCATCCGCCTCATCAAAGAAGAGGATGGCATTGCTCAGCTCAGCCTCGGCAAAGATCCGGCTGAGGTTTTTTTCCGTCTCGCCGATGTATTTGCTGACCACGCTGGACAGATCGATCTTGAAAAGATCAAGCTGCAGCTCAGCCGCCATGACCTGGGCCGCCATGGTTTTTCCCGTGCCCGGCGGGCCGGAGAACAACACGCTGAGTCCCCGGCCGTAGGACACCTTGCGTTCAAAACCCCATTCGCCAAACACCCGGTACTGATGTTTGACCTGGGCGCAGATCTCTTTTAACAGCGAGGTTTTCTCTTCAGGCAGCACCAGGTCGGACCAGGTATATTGCGCCTGGGTCTTAACCGACAGTTCCGCCAGCTTATGATGGGACTGACTGCGGCAGGCGGCGTAGAGATCGGACAAGGTCGGTTTTCTGTCCCGTCCGCTGCCTGACTGCAGCGCCTCGGCCAGCCGCGCCGCGCCGACGATCTGCCCCGGGGTCAGGGCGAAGCGCCGGGCAAGCCTGGCGGACCATTTCCGGCTGATGGCGGCCGGTTCCGCGGCCAGCATCTCCTGCCAGACCCGCTCCCTGATGGGGACCCGGGGCGCAGGCACGGCAATGGACAGGAACTGCAGGTCATCAAAACATCCCTCGCCGGACCAGGCCTTTTCCCCGGCCATAAAGACCAGCCAGCCGTACTCGGCAATGGCCCGGGCGGTCTTTTTCAGCAGCGTTCTGCCCCTGTCCGCCCGCTCTGTCAGAACGTCGATGTTGTCGAAAAAAAGTATGGAGCGGGTGAGCAACCCCTCCCGCAGGGCAAGCCGCACGGAGTTTTCCCATTCCTCGTCACCGGCGGGCAGCAGGTCCAGGTCGACCACGAGCAGGGGGCATTGCAGTTCCCGGCAGATCGCCTGGGCCAGGGTGGTTTTGCCCGTGCCGGCCGGGCCGTGCAGCGAGATCACCATTTTTTCCCTGATCATCTCCCGTTTGATGTGGCGGCTGACAAGACTCAGGAGCCTGGCCTTGACTTCCGGCGCTGCGGCTACCGCATCCAGCGTTACAGTGGGGGGGAGCAGCCGGGTGCAGCGGTTGAGCCTGCTGTCCAAGGCGTTGTTGCCGATGATGAAATCAACAATCCGGCGGTCCATCTTGAGCAGCATGGCCAGATCGCTTGACCCGGAGGGGCTGAGGGGATCAGGCACGCTCTGCAGGATGCCGCTGCGCAGCAGTCTGGCAGGGCCGGCAAACAGGTGCCGCAGCTGCCAGCGTTGCTCGCGGCTGTCGCCGAGCAGCTGCAGGACCAGATCCACGGACGGTTTTTTGCGGGTGATATCGTCCTGCAGATAGGCATACAGGCTGTCATATCTGCGGTCCAGTTCCGGCGCCAGACAGATGACCAGGGCCTGCATCTCAATTGCTGACAGGGCGAACATCTGCCCCAGACATGGCAGGCTGAGAAAGATCTTTTCCTGCTGGCTGGCGGCAACCCTGGCGCCGATCTCCTGAGCCAGCAGCTCAAGCTGCCGGCGGATGGCCATGGTCTCCGGGGTGTCCGGGGCCATGGCGTCGCCTTCCTGCAGCAGCCGGTCAACCTGGTCCCGGGAGATATATATGCCGCTGTCCGGCTGCTGCTCCGGCATGCCGGCCCGCAGTCTGCAGACCTGCAGGTTGATCAGCAGGTCGAGCCGTTTCAGCTCGTCGCTGAGATGGGCGAAACTTTCCCTGTAGGGCAAGGGGCGGCTCGCATCCTGTTTCATGGCCTGCACGCTCATGCCGTCACCTCAAAGAACAGGGTCTTGCGGCTCAGATGGGAGATATCAACCCGCATCTCGTAAAAGCCGGGGGCAAGACCGGCCGGAATGGTGACCGAAAAGGAGTCATCGGTGAGATCATGGCCGGCGAGGAGCGGTCTGCGCATCAGTGACACATATGCCTTCCAGCCGGAGAGATTCCTGCCGCTGACTATCACGCTGGCCCCGGCCGGGGCGGCCATGGGCGTGATCATTTCCACCGTCGGCGGCAGAAACGGGGCGGACACCCCCGGCACGCCCACCTGGTGCACCCGTCTGGCCATGGTCCGCTCACTGGCGGACAGCATGTCAAGCTGCACCACCGCCACCTCATAGGCCACGGAAAGCCGGTAGGGCTGGGCAAAGGTGCTCCATACATTGCTCATCTCTTCCAGCTCGATGGTGCTCTGCATCACCTTGAGCTGTTCCCTTGCCCCGGCCAGTTGCTCAGGCAGGTAGTCCGCCGGGATAACCGGGTTCTCGTACAAGATGCGCATGGCCTCGCCCAGGATCTCGTGGCTGGCGGCATTGCCGGTCTGCTGGTCGTTGATGGCATAGGGGGTCAGCAGATAATGGAGATGCAGGGACAGGGGCGGCGGCACCAGCCGGCCCGGATTGTCGGCCCTGGCCTGCCAGTCCATGTTTTTGAGCAGCGGGCTTTCCTGCACCTTGTACAGATAGAGGTTGACCCGCCGGTCCACCCCTTTCTCGTGGGGTGACAGGATGGTGACATCCACCTCCGGCGTCAGGGTCATCTCGCCGAGCAGGAGATTGCGCAGCGATTCGCTCACCAGTCCTATTGCTGTCGATACGCTCACGGGTCGGTCCCTTACCTGATCATCTTCAAGGTTGTGCGAGCCATACAGCTCCGTTCCCAGAAGGCGTATGGTTCGCGGCCACGGCTTCTGCTGCCTGATGTGCGGTTGATCACCACGATCTGCTGCAGAGGCGGCTGCGGCGGGGGTTGGGCCTCAGCTGTGGTGGTTTGCTCACGGTCCTTCGTGTCTGTGGTCATGTTTTTTTTGCTGACCAGTTCATAAAATGTCCGCCGCAGCTCTTCGATCTGCCTGACGCCATCCGCATCCGGTCGCCGGGCCGGTGTGGCGGGGGCTGGACGCTCTTCGCCCCCGGGTTGTGCCTGGACCGGCGGATGTTCCCGCTGCTGCCGGGGGGCAATGTTGGCCTTGAGTTCCGGGGCTTTCGCCGGAGTTTCCGCCTTGCCTGCGGGTTCGACGATTTTGTCAGCCGTGCTCCGCCGCAGGTTGCTTCTCCGCTCGGTCGCCGGATCTGTTGCCTGGGCTGCGGTCATGATTGCTGTTGTTTCTTCCCGGCTGGCAAGACCCTTTGCCTGGCCGGCAGCGGGTAATGGCATTGCTGCTGGCCGGCTGCGGTCCGCGGACCGCTCGCCATGCTCCATTGCCGCATGCGCCAGTCTGGCCTGCCCGGCCGGCAGCGGGGCGGCATGTTGCGCCATGGTGGGTGGCTGGTCCGGTACCGGGAGTTTTTCGCCGTCCGCGGCGGCCGTCAGCGCGGTAAAAACCTGCCTGACCGTCGATCTGCCGGGGATGGCCATCTCCTGTCTGTTGCCTTGCCCTTTGTCCCCTTGCCCGCTGGCTGTCGGTCTGTTGTCCGGCGGGGGCTGCCCGGGTTCTTCTGTCCCGTCAGCAACAGACATGACCGGAACCTGATCAGGCAGCATCGATACCGGGGGGCGCCGCTGGGCATGTTGCCCGGTTTTTTCATTGCTGAGCTGATGAGCTTGGGCTGCCGCAGGCACTGTCAGGGGCCTCGCCCCGCCCTGGGCAGGCGGTTGTGGCGGGGACTGCGCATCGTCAGCAGCCTGGTGGTCAACCTGCGGGGAATCCCCCGGGGCCATGACCGGTGGGGTCTGCTCTTCCCTGTCCATCATGTCGGGCGCGCTCTGCTGCTCGGACATTGGCGTCGGGGGAAAGGGGGCTGGCAAGCCTGACTGGCGCTGGTAACGGAAGGCCCCCGGCGGGACCGGCGCCTGTCCATGCAGTCTGCCTGTCCCGCTCTCGGGCAGTCCGAGCAGCGAACGAACCTTCCTCCCGGCCGGGCCGTTACCGCCGTTCTGCTGTTTCTGTGGGCTTTGTTCAGAATGCATGGTTCAACCGTTCCATTTCCCCGGCGAGAACCTCGATGTAGCGCCGCCGGTTTTCCCTGGTCATGCCGAGAATTTCCTTTTCGCTCCAGTGATAATGATAGGCCAGATAGTGCACCTCTTTGAGCAGTAGATCAAGCCGGGTATTCAGTTCTGCCAGAACGAACTCCTGCACATCAAAGGCGGCGGTAAAGCTGCGGCCGCACTCCGGGCAGAGAGCCCCCATGCTGGTGCCGAGTTTCGGGGCCAGTCGCTCCATTTCCTCCTCAATTTCCGCCTTTGCCGTGGCTGACAACCTGGCAATATCGTCCATGGCCGGAGGGTGGACGGCGTCGATGCTTTGCACGCAGCGGGCAAGCAGGCGGTCGGCCGCCAAGGCCTCATCGCTGTCAAGCTGGTGGGCCAGCATCTCCTGGTCCTCGCCGTTGGGCAGCCGGAAGGTGACGATATGGCCGCCTGCTGCCGGCGTGAGTTGCAGCCGATGCTGCAAAGACTGCTGTGGAGAGGCGGTCACGGGAATGTTTTCCGCGGCAAAATCGATGTCCACCCGCGCCCCGCAGTCAGGCCAGGTACAGGTGATGACCGCCTGGATGTTCCGGCCGAAGGTCATCTCCCTGAGCTTTAACAGGAGAAAGAGCCGATCGCCCACCAGCAGGCGGCGGACCATGCCCTCTGACACCTCACCGCAGGTGCCGATGCTCTTGATGCAGCGGCTGAGCAGGGCGGTGGCCAGAGCCGCAGAGGGGGTATGCCCTCTGGCGGCCATCATTCTTTCGGCAAAACCGCAGAGGGGGGAAAGAATGACCCGGTCATGCACCTGCCCGTCATCATCAACAAAGCCCCCCGGCAGCTGAAACGTCATGCGATCCATCGCTCACCTAGCTTTCGGTCGGTTCGGTGACGGCGGTATCGCGCTCCCATCCTTCGTTTTCCAGCTTGATGCTCTGGATCATCACCTCGTTGCCGCCGGCATCAAGCCCCGGCAGGGCCTGGTATTCGGAAACCCAGCACCGGTAGACCTTGTAGGACAGCACCTTGCTGCCCTGCAGGTTGAAGACGTCGATGACCACATCCTTGCGGAAATTCTTCAGCGACATGGAGGCGTCGCTCTGAAAGTTATTGATCAGGTTGGCCCACTCCTCGAAGGTGGTGTCGTGGGTGACCCCGGCCTCCAGAGTGATGCCGTCATAGGAGGTTTTGCCCGGCAGTTTGCGGCTGGTGCTGGGATCTCCCCCCTCCCGCCATTCCTTGACCTCCGTGCTTTTTTTCAGGGCGCTGCATTTGGAGAGCCCCGCCACGTATTTGCCGTCCCACTTGATTTTGAACTTGAAGTTCCGGTAGGGATCAAACCGGTGGGTGTTTACTGTAAACTGTGCCATATCTTTTCTCCCCCATTGCTCTTGGGCTTTATTTGATTATCCCACAATAAACTGTTATAGATGCCACGGACCTTCTTTCAATCCGCAGTCTGCAATCCGAAATCCGCAATCACCACTAATTCTGCCCGGCCTTCTGGCTGATCTTCACCACCACGAACTCGGCCGGCTTGAGCGGCGCAAAGCCGACCAGCACGTTGACGATGCCCAGATCGATGTCCGCCTGGGTGGTGGTCTCGCTGTCGCACTTGACAAAGAAGGCCTGGGAAGGCGTTGCGCCCTGGAATGCTCCCTGGCGGAACAGGGTCATCATGAAGGAGCCGATGTTGAGCCGGATCTGGGACCAGAGTTCCTCGTCATTGGGTTCGAACACGGTCCACTGGATGCCGTTGTAGATGCTGACCCGCAGCATGATGGCCATGCGGCGCACCGGGATGTATTTGTATTCCGGGTCCGAGCTGAGCGTGCGCGCGCCCCAGAGCACGATGCCTGAGCCGGGGAATTTGCGGATAACGCAGACACTCTTTTTATTTTTATTGAGATTGCCCTGCTGGATGTCGGTCAGATCCGTTACCAGACCCACGGCCCCGCCGAGCACCGCTTCCGTGCCGGCCGGCGCCTTCCATACCCCCCGTTTGGCGTCGATCTGTGAATACATGCCGGCCACGTATCCTGAGGGTGGCACGCTGATCGGTTCAGCGGATAGACCGGTGGGGTCAAGAGCCTTCAGCCAGGGAAAGTAGACCGCGCCATAAGAGTTGGGGGTATTGATGTCGTCCCGGTACTGCAGGGCGTCTTCCAGGCTGATGTCGTCCCGGTCCATGTCGGCGACATAGAAGCAGTCGGACAGCGGCCGGTTCCGGCAGTAGTTCATGCCGGCGTCGGCCACGGCCGGTGAACCGATGCCCGGCACGGCGATGATGGAGACATCCCGGACGGTGTCGAGCCAGGCAAAGGCATTGGTGTAGTCGTTGTCGTTTAAGGGCAGGGTGCCGTCGCTGCCGGGCTGTACCGCGCTGACCGCACCATTCACCGTATCATCGCCCAGGAAGAAGAAGTCGTCCGCTGCGGTGTTCTGCGGCCGCATGGCGGATGAGCCATACACCTCGGTGCCGCCGTTTCGTCTGCCGAGGCGCAGGGCGCCGGCCGCATTTTCCAGCGGGTCGCCGGCAGCTACCACCTCCACCTTGGAGGCGGCGCTGGTGTTGCCCGAGGCAATGCGCAGCATATTGGTGGCCTGCACGGAGACGGTGACGTTGTAGGCACCCGCCGGGGTGGATTCCCGCAGCGGGGTCATGGCCCGGATGGTAGACTGAATGGCCGCCCCGATCACGGCAAGATCGCTGACATCGGCGCCGGACAGGGCCGTGGTCAGATCAACCGTCCGGTAGCCGTCGTTGTGGATGTTGATGCGGAATTTCCGCTGGTTTACTCCGAGCAGGTCACCGCCAAGGGTGATGGGGGCGCTCTGGCTGTAGCCGGCAATCTGGTTGCTGTTGGCCGTGTTGACCGCCACCGTGATATATTTGGAGCTGGTGTTGATCACCGTCTCGACAAATTCCGGGGAGGAGGGATCCATGGAGAGATTCTCATAGGCCTCCATCTGCACCGGCTCTTCATCGGGGGTCGGATTGTCCTGATAAACCGTCAGATTGAAGTCGTTGGCCGGGTCATCGGCCTTGCTGCTGTCGACGATCACCATGACTTTGTTGCCCCAGGCCCCGGATGACTTGGCGGAAAGGGTCATACTGTTCTGGGCGGAGGAACCGCGGTCAAGGATGGTCACCGTGGCCGTATCGGCGCCGGAGGCAACGCGCCCCACATAGCACTGGGTGCCGCCGTTGTTGAAGAACTGGAACACCGCATGGGCCAGGAAGTAGCCGTTTAGAAAACCGCCGTAGATGGTCTGGAATTCGGTGAAGTTGAATATTTTCTTGACCTCGCCGATGGGCCCTCTTGCCGCAACCCCGAAGAATGCCGCGGTGGATGTGCCGGCAGCTTCTATCGGCCTCACGCCACTGGAAATCTCTTCCACATATACACCTGGATACGTTAAAACAGCCATAAATTCCTCCTTGTTATTTAAGGATTTACTTTCTTATTTTTTTGTAACTTTTTTTGTTGCTTTTTTTGTTTTTGGCGCAACCGCAGCAGGCTTCATGTCGTCTTTCAGTTCAACGATATCTCTGTTCTGCAGCCTGATAAGCTTTTCATTATGGGCAATTTCCGCATTGATGATCTCCTCCGAGGTGTCACCGGCGCCCAGATAACAGGTGCGGCCACTGTTCAAGCGGATCATTACAGGTCTGTTCATTTTATTGCGTATCGTGACGGTCATATGCAATCCTCATCAAAGTTTATTCCTCATTCTGATTGGACGGTTTTGCGGAGTTGCCTTGCTGAACATGCAGCGGGAAGTGATCAGATAAATCGCTTAATTTATAATGAGCAAAAGGGGTGCCAGCAGCATGATGGGGCTGTTTATTGGCTGGATAATGTCGCTGTTCCGGCAGGTTATTTTTTACGGTTTTGCGATGCTGTGACAAGAACCGCGGATATGTAAAGCAATTTGTGACAATGCTTTGTTACCTGTGCATGTTACAGTGGGAGATTTTAGCGGGGCGGTGTCCCGTTTTGCTGAAAGGAAGGGAAATATTGTCAGGCAGAGAAAAGCCCGCAGCGTTGCAGGTGGTTGAAGCGGCCTGCGGGAACCAGGGTGTAGATTGTTTGTAACAGGTTCTCGCGGACGGGTGTCGCCGACAGTAAAGAAATGTGCTGCCATCCGTTTGCAGCTGTGGAAAGGTGTGGTGCATTGAGCGGAAAAAGAATAGGATGGATAAAAGTAATAAACAGAGCCTCTTGCAAAATGAACGTCGTAGCGAGATCGAGAGAAAAATATTCTGTGCAAGGATGAGTTGTGAAATCGCCCGGAAGCGTAGCAGTGCTACGCCCAGGACGATTTCACAAGGAAGACGCCGCACAGGTTATTTTTAGCCGATCGGAGTAGATGTTCATTTTGCAAGAGGCTCAACAGGCAGGCGGAATGAAAGAGGGCAAGGGTAGGTCAGGAAAAATCGTCGATTTGCTCAGGCAGGCGCAGATGCTGCTGGGGGGCAGTGAAGCCGGGCGTTCTCAGCCTCATCCGGCAGAACTTGCTGAGATTGTCCGCGAGCTTGAACGCCATCAGCTTGAGCTGCAGCTGTGGGACGGAGAATTTGTCAACAGCAAAAATGACTTGCAAAAGGGTAGTGCCGAGCTGGGCAGAGGTGAGACGGAAAGGACATCCCAACTGCAATCATCTCATTTCCGGCTGCAGCAGGAAATAGAGTTGCACAAGGTGGTTGAGGAGGAGCTGCGGAGCAGTGCAAGGTATTTCCGGCAGCTTGTCTCCATGTCGCCGGCCGGCATTTATCTGACCGATGAGCAAGGTCTTTGCATCTATGTCAATGAACGCTGGTCCGCCATGACCGGTCTTTCTCCTGAGGACGCGATGGGGAAGGGATGGATGCAGGGACTCCATCCTGAAGATCGTCAGAAGGTGAGCGACAGCTGGAAGAAAATGGTGGAATCCGCCGGGCAGTGGGGGCTGGAATACCGTTTTCAGAATAAAAAGGGGGATGTTGTCTGGGTATACGGGGTGGCAAAGGAATTGCCGGACGATAACGGGAAAATAACCGGTTACATCGGCATCAACACTGACATCACCGCTCTCAAAGAGGCGCAGCAGCTGCTGCAGGCAAGTGAGGAAAAATTCCGTACGGTTGCCGACTATACCTGTGATTGGGAATACTGGCTGAGTCCCAAGGGGGAATATCTCTACATTTCTCCGGCCTGCGAAGAGGTGAGCGGCTACAGTACCGGAGAATTCATGGCTGATCCGGCTTTGCTTTGCTCCATCATCCACCCTGATGACCGCAGCAAGGTAACAGGGCATTTTGCCGAAGAATATTTTGACAGATATCTGGAAAGATTTGACTTCCGCATTGTGACCAAAGGCGGGGAGGTCCGATGGGTTTCCCACGCCTGTCGGCCCGTCTATAATGCGCAGGGTGAATTTGTCGGGCGGCGGGGCGCCATCCTTGATATCTCTTACCGGAAGAATATAGAAGCGCGGCTGATCCGAAGTGAAGAGCGCCTGCTGCTGGCCCTTGATGCCTCCTCCGACGGCGTCTGGGACCGCAATCTGGTAACCGGCGAGGTTTATTATGGAGAAAACTGGCATCGGGTACTGGGTTACAGTGACGAGGAGGCCTCAAGGATGTTTCTCGCCTGGGAAAAACTCATGCACCCCGATGACCGGCAAAAGGCGCTGGCAAAGGTCGATGAGCATCTCAAGGGAATTACCTGCCGGTATGAGGCGGAATTCCGCATGCGCAACAATGCGGGCGGGTGGCAGTGGATACTGTCACGCGGCAGGGTGGTTGACTGGGATGAAGCGGGTCGCCCCATCCGTTTTGTCGGAACCCATACGGATATTACCTGCAGGAAAAATATTGAGATAGAATTGCGCAAGGCCCACGGTGAACTGGAGCAGAGAGTCGCGGCCCGCACCAAGGAACTTGAAGAGACAAATATTGCCCTGAATGTTTTGCTGAAGAAAAAAAGAGAGGATAAGCACGAACTGGAACATCATATTGCCGCCAATGTCAGCACCCTTGTTGCACCCTATCTGACGAAACTGAAAAAAGGGCGGTTGACGGCGGAACAAAAAGTGCTGGTGGACATTCTTGAGTCCAATCTCGATGAAATCGTCTCCCCCTTTACCAGTACCTTATCTTCAAGATTCGTCAAACTCACTCCGGCCGAGATTCAGGTGGCAAATCTTATAAAACAGGGAATGAAAACCAAGGATATTGCTGAGTTGCTCAATCTTTCTCCCGGAACAATCAATATCCACAGAAAAAATATCAGAAAAAAACTCGGACTGACAAACCAGGGGGGCAACCTGCAGTCGGTTCTTTCGTCATTTACCTGATCACTCGGAAAAAACGCCCCAATCGCCCGCTGTCAGGGGGAAGGGGTGGGTAGATATTTTCCATATCCATTTCCTATATGAATTTATCCCATTGTGTTTGTGCTGCTACCGGTTAATTGTATTGGAATTACCTATCAGCCTTTGTTGCCGGCGGGGCAGATGAATAGCAGCGGCGGATCAGGATCAAAGGCAATTGCGGTTTACCATATGACTCAAGAAGATGGATCTGTCGGAATACGGGAGCAGGAGAGGGGAATCACATTGGAAAAGATGGGCGACAAAGCACGGTTGGGGGTTGTTCTTGTTGAGGATATCGCCTCGCAGGTTGGTGACAGTGAGATTTATGGAATCTTCAGCGGCATGGACAACGTGACGGCTGTTGCTGTGATTGAGGCAGATAATGGTCCCTCCGGGCATCGGCTCTGCTGGGTCAGTGTGAAAAATCCTTTTGAAACAGTGGCAGAACTCAAAGATATGGAAATTGCCGGACGCAGATTGCGGATGCGGTTAATGGGCTATCTTTACCCTGCCCGGCAAGATGGCTGATGCCAGTCAATTTCCCAGGGCTTTCGCCGATTGCGGCTACCGTGGTGTGAGCGCCGATGGAAAACAACCTGAGGGGGAAAAATGGCCACCGAGACGCATGACACACAAGAGGAAAGACGGCAGCATAAGAGGTTCAGAGTGAAAAATACGGTTTTTGCCATGCTTGATTCACATCCCGTCGGCCATGCCGCCGCTGTCCTTGATGTAAGTATGGGAGGCGTGGGTCTGCAGTATTGCTGCAGCGACGATTTTGACTGCAGGTGGAAGAGGCTGGATGTGATTTCCGCATATGATAATTTCTTCCTGCGCAAGCTGCCTATTGAAATCATCTCTGACCAGGTGATCGAAAAGGAACAGGGCGACGCACCTGCAGAGGCAATAAAACGGTGCGGCGTAAAATTCAACAACCTGACCTATACCCAACAGGCCTTGCTGGACATATTCATCAAGCAGAATGCAACCTGCGATGAGAAAAGGTAATTGTTCAACTTCTCCAAATAAATGGTAATGGCAGGCTTGCGCAGACAACCGGCTGTGGAGGATTTCCCATGGTAAACAGCGAACGCAGGAAAAATAAAAGACAGAAGATAAAAACCGGCATTGCCGGGCTGTTAACGCCTGACATCCCGCAAATCGGCAAGATCATCGACATCAGTGTCGACGGTCTTTCTTTTATCTGCCGGGAATTTGATCTGCCGATAAACAGCCTGGTTGAGCTGGATATCCTGATCATGGACAAGGACCTCTTCTTTCCCAATGTGCCTTGTATCATTGTGGCGAAAAACGTCCATGCCGACGTGATCAATTTCGGCACCACCAGGATGAAACGTTGCGGGGTGAAGTTCAATTCCCTGAAGGCAAATGAACGTCTTCAACTCAATTCCCTGTTGTTTCACGAAAAAAATTGGAACGCCTCCCTGTGAAAATGGCCTGGAATACGTCGGGTTGATCCGGAATTCATTTCTGGCCCTGATTTCCGCCGAAACTTTCCCCGGCAAATCTACTCTCTTCAATAATGGCTGTTGCGCAATCCTGTCGCTTGTGGCAGGCTGTCCTTGTGGCAGGTTTCTTTGCGGTCACTATTGTTATCTTGTTCCGCGTATCGGTTGTTTGTTGCTGTCCCCATCCCGGGCATTAAAGAACCTCGGCGGCAGCAGGCTTGTCTTTTGACGCGCGGGCCTGTCTGGTTCAATCTCTGAAATTCTAAAATTGGTGGAGGTGCACTGTTGAAGGCCGGCGGCTATTACCTCGGTGTGGATCTCGGTTCCGTGAGTCTGGACGGCATGGTGGTCGACGGTTCCGGTCGGCGGCTCTGGCACGCCTATCGCCGGGTACAGGGTCGTTCCATGGATGCTGTTGCCCTGTTATGCCGGCAGCTGCTGGAAGAATGGATGAAACCCAACAAGGTGCGATCGTTTGCCGGTGCCCTGGCCACCGGCAGCGGCAAGGAGATCGTGCAGGAGATGCTGAATATCCCGGCGGTCAACGAGATCGTCGCCCATGGCACGGCGGCCGCGGGATTTGCCGGGGGCAGGGCCTCGGTCATCGAGATCGGTGGCCAGGATTCCAAATTCATTCTCGTCGATGAAAAAGGGCCTTACGATTACGCCATGAACGAGTTGTGCGCCGCCGGTACCGGCGCCTTCCTCGATGTACAGGCGGAGCGGCTCGGGCTTTCCATTGAGGAGCTGTCCGCCATGGCGGCCGGGGCGGAGACGGTGCCGTCCATGGCCGGCCGTTGCAGCGTGTTCGCCAAATCGGATATCATTCATCTGCAGCAGCGGGGGGTGCCGGTGGATCAGATCGTGGCCGGGCTCTGCCACGCCCTGGCCCGCAATTACGTGGCCAATCTGATCCGGGGCCGGGAGGTGGTCAGACCCGTGGTTTTTCAGGGCGGGGTGGCCCTGAACGACGGGGTGATCCGCGCCTTTAAAGACATTCTGGCCCTGGACGAGGCTGACATCATCCGGCCGGAGATGCCGCATATGGCCGGGGCGCTGGGTGCCGCCCTGCTGTCGGCCGGGCTCTCTGCCGGCCTTGACGCCGCAGTGGTGGAACGGGCCGCAGCCAGGGCCCCGGCCGGTAATGGTCAGGACGACGGCTTTACCACCCTGGGCTGGCAGATGGATGAGGCCGCGGCCCGCATGCTGAAAGGACTGGAATCCTTTCAAGTAACGCGCCCGCCGGCTGCCGGCGAACAGGTGTTCATCGGCCTTGATATCGGTTCCATCAGCACCAAGGCCGTGGCGCTGACGGATGAAGGCGTGCTGCTGGCGGAGGTTTATATTTTTACCGCCGGCAAGCCCCTGGAGGCGGCCAGCAGCGCCCTGGGCTGCCTGGCGGAGAGCATCAACGAAACAGCCGTCGCGGCGGTGGGGGTCACCGGGTCCGGGCGGAAGCTGGTGGGTCATGCCGTGGGAGCCGATCTGGTGGTTGACGAGATAACCGCCCAGGCCAGGGGCGCCTGGCTTGGTTCACCCGGGGCGGACACGGTCATTGAAATAGGGGGCCAGGACGCCAAGTTTATCCGGCTGGGGCGGGACGGCACGGTGATTGATTTCGAGATGAACAGGGCCTGTTCGGCCGGGACGGGATCGTTTATTCAGGAACAGGCCGTGCGGCTGGGGGTTGATCTCAAGGAGGATTATGCCAGGCTGGCCCTCAGCTCCCTCCGGCCGCTGCCGTTTACCAGCCGATGTACTGTTTTCATGGAGTCCGATCTGGTCCACCACATCCAGCAGGGCGTGCCCTTGCCGGATCTCCTGATGGGGGTTTCCCAGGCGGTGGTGGAAAACTATATCGACCGGGTGGTGCAGGGCAGGGGTTTCGGCCGGCATGTGGTGCTCCAGGGCGGGGTGGCGAGGAATCGGGCCGTGGTGCAGGCCTTCAGGAACAGGCTCAAAGGGGTGGAGGTGGTGGTCCATGGGCATCCCGGCATTTCAGGGGCAATAGGCATGGCAGCGCTGACCCTGGAGATGTTCCGGGATAAAAACGCCACAGGGCCAGGCTTTACAACCTCTTTCAAGGGTTTTCGTTTTTCCACCAGCCATCGGGAAACCACCTTTGAATGCTCGGGCTGCGAGAATCGCTGCCAGGTCAGCTCGTTCCATTTCCAGGAAGGGAGATTTCATTTCGGCGATCTGTGCGGCAGATATTCCGAGGCCATCAGCGGGCTTACGCCGGGCCGGGACCTGACGCCGAACATGATCGATGTGGTTGGCGACGACGGGCAACCCGAAAATTTCATTGCCACGGTGGGCATTCCCAGGGCCCTTCTGTTCCGTGAATTCTACCCATTCTGGAAGAAATATTTCCAGCAGCTCGCCATTCGGATCAAGGTGTCGGCGCCGTCGAGCAACGACTGTCTGGCTCTGGCCATGACCAAGCTGCCGGCGGAAACCTGCCTGCCGGTCAAGCTGCTTTTCGGCCATGTGGCCTTCCTGGAAAAGGAGGGGGTTGACGCGGTTTTTCTCCCTTCCATGACCCGGCTGCTGGATGGGGTAAGCTGCCCCTATATCCAGCACGGGGCCTCCATGGTTCAGGCCAACTTCGACGCCATCAATGTGCTGACCCTGCCCCTGGTGCCTGACTTGCCGGTCCGGGAAAGGGAAAAGCTCTCGCTGCGGGTGGCGGAGGTGTTCGGGGTGGACAGTGCCGCTGCGGACCAGGCCTATGAGGCGGCGGCAGGGGAGCTGGCATCTTTTCAACAGAGCATCGAGTACGACCCGCGCTCTGCCGGGCCGCGGGAGAAACCGCTGGCCGTGCTGCTCGGCAAGCCCTACAATATCGGCGACCGTTTTGCCAACATGTCCCTTGCCGCCAAGCTGGCCAAGGCCGGTTTTGATGTGATCACCTATGAGCAGCTGAGCACTTCCCTGGAGCTGCCCCTGCCCAGCCGCTATAACAGCATTACCTGGGCCTTCAGCCGGCGCATGCTCAAAATCGGCATCTGGATAAGCGGGGCCGATGACATCTATCCGGTGGTGGTCGGTAATTTCGGTTGCGGCCCCGACTCATTCACCTTTCCGCTCCTGCAGGAGATTTTTGCCGATCGCCCCAGCCTGTTCCTGGAATTTGACGAACACCGGGCCGATGCCGGACTGGCGACCCGGGTCGAGGCCTTTGCCCACCGGGTGGCAAGCTGGCGGGACAAGGGGGGGCGAGGCCTGCCGCAAGGCAAAGGGGAAAAAAAGACTGTTCGGAAAAAGAGAGGCAGTCCTGCGCAAACCCCGGAAAAAGCCACGGAATACATTATTCCTTATTTCTCCGACCATGCCCATGCCTTTGCCGGGGCAATCAGGGCCGAGGGCATCAGGGCCCATGTGCTGCCTCTGCCCGATCACTCTTCCTATGAGGCCGCCGTGGAGTTTTCCGGCGGCAAACAGTGCCACCCCTTCCAGCTCATTGCCGGTGACCTGATCAAGCTGGCCCGCTCAGGAGACCTGCCGGAGGGCGCCGCCTATCTGCTGCCCACCCTTGAGAGCAACTGCATGATCACCCAGTATGTACCCACCATGCAGCTTTATATGGACCGTCTGAACAGAAATGATGTCCGGGTGATCAACACCAATTCCCTGGAGCTGCTTGACCGGTTCGGCGCCATGTTTGTCTTCAAGCTCGGTAAAGCCATCCTGGGCATTGAGTACCTGAGCAGAATGCGCTTTGAGATGCGGCCCTATGAGACGGAAAAGGGGGCGGTGGACCGGGCCTATTTTGCCGCCCTCGACATTATCCTGCAGAGCCAGCTTGACAACAAGGTCAACCGGGGGATCATGCGGGCCGCCCAGCTGCTGGCCGCCGTCACAACCCGTGCCAGGGGCGGCAAGCCGGTGATCGCCGTGACCGGTGACGTCTACACCCGGGTCAACCCGGTGGCCAACGGCGGACTGTTCGATCTGCTGGAGGAGCTGGGCTGCGAGGTCTGGCCGTCACCGACCCTGATTGACGTGATCATGACCGGTCAGGAGGTCCGCGCCCGCCAGTTCTGGGAGGCCGGCAAGACCCTGAATATGATGTCCTCCTGGGGACGGGTGCTGGTCAATAACCTGGGGGCCGGTTTCGTGAGCAGGAATTTCCAGGGACGTCTGGTCAATTTTTCCGAGCCTCATGCTGAAGAGGTACTCAGGTATACGGAGGGGATTTTACCGGGGGAGCCGGAACTGCTCGTTTCCCTGAACGTGGCCAAGCATGTGGATTTTGCCAATAAAGGAGTGGACGGCATCCTGAACGTTTACTGCCTGAACTGCCTGGTCGGCACCACCACCACCTCGATTTTCAAGCGGTTGACCGAGCGTGTTGCCGGGGTGCCGATCATGCCGCTGGTCTTTGATGCCATGGGCCGTACCCACATGAGAAACAGGGTGGAGGCCTTTGTCCATCGGGTGGAGCGCAACCGGGAGGAAAAGCTCGACCGGATGGTTGCCGGAATCGGGCAGGACAGCGGGGACGGCGGCGGCCACGTGGCCCGGCTCAAAGAGCTGCTGGACCAGAAACTCTCTGATGTGAAGATGCCGAAAATGAAGTTGTCCGCTATCAAACTCCCTGATATGCGGATTCCCAATGTGCGGTTGCCCGAAGGGCTGTGGGGCTGGAAAAAGAAAAAGGAGAGCGATGCCGAGGCGGGCAGGGAATGAAACGGCTCATGTTTTGTGGCGGCGATAAGGCCGGCGCCCTATCATGTGCCCTGGTTAAAATAGAGTAACTACCCGGCTTGGGACGAAAAACGTTCGATTCGCCCCGGTGCCGCGGGATAGTTGCAAAATATAAAGTTTTCTTGCCGGCCGCTTCATACTATTGATAAAATAGAATAATTGTGCCATTGTGGTGAGTCTTCGGCCTGTTGTTTTTTGAAATGACAACAACAGGGTTAAAGCCCGCCCCTGACGGGGAAGAAATGATGCATGAGGCGATGTTTCCCGTGAATTTATGAAATTTTTATCGTCACTTTTCATCTATCTTATCCAAAACAGAACGACCAAGAGGAATTTTTTTCTCTTGCTCAAGTTTATCATCCTGCTTGTTTTAATCGTCACATTTTTCAGCATCATTTTTCATTTGCTCATGTTCTTTGAAGGCCGGCAATACAGTTGGATCACCGGTTTCTACTGGACGCTCACCGTCATGTCCACTCTCGGTTTCGGCGATATCACCTTTCATACCGACCTGGGTCTGTTGTTTTCCATGGTGGTGCTTTCCACCGGCATTATTTTCATGCTCATTATTCTGCCCTTCACCTTCATTCAATTCTTTTACTCCCCCTGGCTGGAGGCCCAGACCAAGGCCAGGACGCCGCGGGAGATCCCGGAGACTGTCAAGGGCCATGTCATTTTAACAAATCTTGATCCGATCACCCAGAATCTCATCAGGAAGCTTGAGCAGTACAACTACCAATATGTCTTGATTGAGGCCGACTTGCAGCAGGCGGTTGCCTATCATGACCAGGGTTATCGGGTTGTTCTGGGTGATCCGGGGGATCCGGAAACCTATAAGCGGGTCCGGGTGGACAATGCAGCCCTGGTGGTGGCCACCGGCGACGACATGATGAACACCAATATTGCCTTTACCGTCAGAGAGGTCTGCGAATCGGTTCCCATTGTCACCAATGCCGAAGAGGATCATTCCATCGATATTCTTGAATATGCCGGCAGCACCTATGTGTTGCAGTTCATGAAAATGCTCGGAAAATCATTGGGACGCAGGACGCTGGGCATCAGCATGGGAACGAATATCATCGGCCGCTTTGATCAGCTTCTCATAGCCGAGGCTCCGGCCATGCGCACCCCCCTGGAAGGGAAGACCCTGGCGGAAATGCGTCTGCGTGAGGTGACTGGCATCACCGTTGTCGGGGTCTGGGAGAGAGGGCGGTTCGCAATCCCCCAGCCCCGGACCCCCATTACCGCCAACATGGTTATGGTGCTGGCCGGGACCGCCGAACAGCTCCATAAATACGATGAGCTCTTCTGCACCTATGGCTTTGAGCCGGGCAAAGACGCCCATGTCCTCATTCTCGGTGGAGGAAGGGTGGGGCGCGCTGCGGCCGAGGCCCTCGATGAACACCGGATCGCCTATAAAATCGTGGAAAAGAGTCAGACCCATATCGAGAAAACGGAAAGGTATGTCCACGGCAATGCCGCTGATATCGATATCCTGCACAAGGCCGGCATCAGGGAGGCCAGGTCAGTGATCATCACCACCCATAATGACGCCATCAATATCTATCTCACCATTTACTGCCGGCAGCTGCGACCCGATATCCAGATTATCAGCCGGGCAAATACGGACAGGACGATCTCCAAGCTGCACCGGGCCGGTGCCGATCTCGTCATGTCCTACGCCTCGCTGGGGGCGGATACGATTATCAATCTGCTTAAACCCAATGAGGTTCTGACCATTGCCGAGGGGCTCAATGTCTTCAGGGAGCAGGTCAGAAGCTCACTTGCCGGAACGTCTCTGGCCGAAAACCGGATCAGGGAAAACACCGGCTGCAGTGTCATTGCCATCAACTCGCGGGGCAAGCTCAATCTCAGCCCTGACCCCTTCACTCCCCTGCAGGAGGGCGATGAATTGATCCTTATCGGTTTGTTTGAAGCGGAGAAGAGTTTCAGGCAGCATTATTTGCCCGTTAAGTCCCAGGAGACGGCAGGAAGATTTTGACCAGTTCGCCCCTTTTTTGAGGGTAAAATCAACCGCAGCAGCTGTGCGTATCTTACGCACAGGAAAATCTTGAAGAGATGCTGCAATCCCGAGACAGCAGGCGAGCAAGTTAGGAGCCGTTACGAAATAACATGGCCATTTTTTCAATTTCGTTACGGCTCCTTATACCCCTCAAGGGGGTACTGAAAAGAGTGCCGTCCGCGCATTTCTCTGGCCATGTTATTTTTTTACAACGGCTTATTACGAAGCAATCGAACATGGCGGCAAAAAGGAGGCCTCATCTCCGCGGCGGGCGGGTATTGCGCTATGACGCGGAGTACGGGGACAAGCCGGTTTCGCCGTTTTTTTCCGAATAGGCTCGACAATCGGAAAATGGCTGTTATACTTGGTTTTTCCTTGCTTCCATTCATTATTCCTGGTGAACTCCATGGCCCTGATGCGGTTGAAATCGAAGAGATACTGGACGGAATGAGAGTTGAAGAATCTTATTTCATCGCTGGATAAGAGGACGGTCTATGTCACCCGCGTCATTGTCGGGACAGTCGTCAAGAAACTGCGGAACGCCTTGGCCGATCTTCTGCCGATCATCCTGGTCATCGCTTTTTTCCAGCTGGTCGTACTCCGTCAGCCTCTGCCCCAGTTCGGCGAGGTCCTCTTCGGTGGCCTTCTGGTGGTCATCGGCCTCACTCTTTTTGTCCAGGGATTGGAGATGGGGTTATTCCCCTTGGGGGAGGCCATGGCCCAGGCCTTGGCCCGTAAGGGCAGTCTCTGGTGGTTGCTGGTTTTTTCCTTTTCCCTGGGCTTTTCGACCACCGTGGCCGAGCCTGCCCTTATCGCCGTGTCCCGGGAGGCCGCGGAAATCGCCATCAGCGGCAACCTTATCGATCCCGCATCCCTGCGTTCCTATGCCTGGGGACTGCGCCTGTCCGTGGCCCTGTCCGTCGGTCTTGCCATAGTCATTGGAGTCTTGCGTATTCTGAAGGGCTGGCCGATCCATTACCTCATTATCAGCGGATATGTTATGGTGATGCTCATGACCGTAGTCGCGCCGGAGGAGATTGTCGGCATCGCCTACGACGCCGGCGGCGTCACCACATCCACCGTCACCGTGCCGCTGGTTGCGGCCCTGGGGGTGGGGTTAGCCTCAAGCATCAGGGGCAGGAACCCCTTGCTGGACGGTTTCGGGCTCATCGCCTTTGCCTCCCTGCTGCCCATGATATTTGTCATGGCCTACGGGATAATTATTTTTCATTAATGTAAGAAGAACGTACCCATGGCATTTCTTATTGAATTCAGTCACATTCTGCTTGCCACCTGCCGGGATGCCATGCCGATCTTCCTCCTGATCCTCTGCTTCCAGGTCTTTGTCCTGCGGCAGCCGATTCCCCATCTCCGCAGGGTGGTGGTGGGTATCGTCTATGTGGTTATCGGCCTGGCCCTTTTTCTTGCTGGATTAGACAAGGCCCTCTTTCCCCTGGGCAAGATCATGGCTAATCAGTTGTCAGCCCCGGCCTTCATAGCCGGCCCGGGGGCCTCTCTCGAGGGAGTAAGCTGGACCGCCTACGGCTGGATTTATCTTTTCGCCGCCCTGGTCGGTTTTGCCACCACCATTGCCGAACCGTCTCTTATTGCCGTCGCCTTTAAGGCCAATGAGGTGTCCGCCGGCACCATCAGCCAGTGGGGGCTGCGGATTACCGTTGCCGTGGGTGTTGCCGTGGGCATTGCTCTCGGCGCTTTCCGCATTGTCACGGGCACCCCGCTCTATATCTATATTCTGGTCGGTTACGTGGTGGTTGTCATCCAGACATTTTTTGCTCCGAAGAGCATCATTGCTCTTGCCTATGACTCAGGGGGGGTAACCACCTCGACGGTAACCGTGCCCATTGTCGCGGCCCTGGGGCTGGGCCTGTCCGAGGCTGTGCCCGGCCGTAATCCCGCCCTGGACGGCTTCGGCCTAATCGCCTTTGCCAGTCTCTTTCCAATTATAGCCGTGATGGGGTATGCCCAGTATATGCACTGGTTGGAACTCCGCGCAAAAAAGATCGCCAAGGAGGTTCTCAATGCGATTTAAGACCATTTTTGCCACCGTGAAGGCCACAATTTCCGATAAAATCGTCGATGCCGGTAAAATGGCCGGTGCGACCGGCGCCACCATCATTCCCGGCCGCGGTACCGGAATCAATGAAGCGAAGACTTTTTTCGGACTTACCCTGGAAGCGCAGACCGATATTGTCCTCTTTCTGGTGGAAGAGCATATTGTCCAGGATATTCTCAAGGCCATCGGTGATGCCGGAGAGTTTGACAAGCCGGGCACCGGCATTGCCTTTGTGGTGCCGGTGGAGCATGTCATCGGCCTGGAGAGTCAGATGGAGCGCTTTAAGGAAGATGTGCGCAAACAGTACTTTTAGGTTGCCCGGGAATAATGATAATCCGGGAGCCGTGTAATTTTTGTTTTTAGACGATTTCAATAAGTAAATTACCAAGGGAGAGTGATTATGGTGTTGTCGAGAAACTCTATTGTCCGGGCCAGAGATGTCATGCAGCAGAATGTCGTGACCATTGATGGGATGGCAACCGCCAAGGAAGCTGCACAAAAGATGCGCGCCAATAAGGTTTCATCCCTGCTCGTTGATAAGCGGCATGTGGACGATGCCTGGGGGATTGTGGCTGTGCAGGACCTTGTCAGGGGTGTCTTGATCAACGACCGGATCCCGGAAGAGGTGAACGTCTATGAGGTCATGAGAAAGCCGGTTATCACGGTACCGGCCGACATGGATATCCGTTATGTGGCCCGTCTTCTCTACCGGGCAAATATCAGGCGTGCACCGGTTGAGGAAATGGGGAAGCTGGTCGGCATGATCACTTTGTCCTCGCTTATTCTCGACAACGATTTCTTTTAACAGCCCCTGCCGGCCAAAATGACGAGAACCTGTCCTGTTTTTATCGCAGTGCTGGTCAATAACCTGGGGGCCGGTTTCGTGGGCAGGAATTTCCAGGGACGTCTGGCCAATTTTTCCGAGCCCCATGCCGAAGAGGTGCTCAGGTATACGGAGGGGATTTTACCGGGGGAGCCGGAACTGCTCGTTTCCCTGAACGTGGCCAAGCATGTGGATTTTGCCAATAAAGGAGTGGACGGCATCCTGAACGTTTACTGCCTGAACTGCCTGGTCGGCACTACCACCACCTCGATTTTCAAGCGGTTGACCGAGCGGGTTGCCGGGGTGCCGATCATGCCGCTGGTCTTTGATGCCATGGGCCGCACCCACATGCGGAACAGGGTGGAGGCCTTTGCCCATCGGGTCGAGCGGAACCGGGAGGAAAAGCTCGACCGTCTGGCTGCCGGAATCGGGCCGGATCGCGGGAACGGCGGCGGCCATGTGGCCCGGCTCAAAGTGCTGCTGGATCAGAAGCTCTCGGATGTGAAGATGCCCAATATGAAGTTGCCGGAAATCAAGCTTCCGAATATGCGGGATGCCCCAGGTGCGGTTGCCCGAAGGGCTGTGGGGTTGGAAAAAGAAGAAGGAGAGCGATGCCGAGGCGGGCAGGGAATGAAACGGCTCATGTTTCTGATAGTTTGTACGAGATAGTGACCTATGGTTAACGGCGCTAATCAGCCGCACGGTTTTTTGGGTCCGGTGTATTTTCTGGTTGGCCGGTCAATAGATACATGCATCTAAAATGGAAAGCACTTCTGATAGCAGCAGGTCGTTACTTCGTTCTATCCGTTTAGCACGCCGGGACAGAAAGTCGACCGATTTGACTTGTTCGACCATAATGAAGCCTGTCAACTTACTGTCTTCCGGAATAGGTATGTGAAAGGGGAACCCGCGATCAGTGTTTGTAATTGGACAGACGATAGCCAAACCTGTACTTCGGTTAAATAAGTCTTTGCTTACAACGAAAGCAGGTCGCCTGCCTTTTTGCTCATGACCTGATTGCGGGTCAAATGTAATCGCAATGATATCCCCCTGCTTGGGAATGTAGGCCGCCATTTACCAGACCTCCTTGCCAACTGGTTCTCCCCAGTCAATTTCACCGGCTTGATAATTTTCAGGAATACGTGACACAAGGTCCTTAAGATTATGCTGCCCGCGAATCCTTTTGGCAGCTGTAACAAGTATAATGCCGTCTTTTACGCTGATATCAACCGCATCACCTATATCAAGCTTTGCATCAGCGAGCACATTCTTTGCAAGACGAAGTCCTTGGCTATTTCCCCATTTTTGTATTTTTGTAAGCATTCAGCACCTCCTTATGTATATCCAATGTATAGCCTATTGTGGTGCATTTTTCAAGTGTAATTTTTTAGGCCAACGTTGCGATAACCGGCGCTGGTATGCGTCCGGTTGATTGGTCTGGTTATGGGGTTAATTTTACTCTGACCCCTTTTATTACCTCTTTTATTCGTTTATACCTTCTATTTGTCTCTGCCTCTTATGACCGCGGCTCCAGGCGCCAGGTGAAGACCGGCGACAGCAGATAGAGGAGCAGATAGATGAGGGCGATATAGCCGAAGTAGGGAGTGAAGAGGAAAACCAGCAGCAGCAGCATGTTGAAGCGTCCGAACCATGGATTGCTGTCCATGAAGCGGCCGATGTGCAGATAATGCACCGGGTAAAGATTCATGGCCAGGGAGGAGATGATCATGAGGGAAATGCAGAAGGTCCCCCAGAACGGGGCCGTGGCCGTGGAGCTTTCCGCCGCCTGACTGAACATCAGCAGCGGGGCGACCACCAGCAGGGCCGCCGCCGGGGTGGGCATGCCCTTGAAAAAGCCGGGGATGGGGGAGCGGTCGAAGGTGAAATAGATCAGGCGGACCACGCCCAGGAAAAAATAGGCCCCGGCCACCACGGTCGGCCAGGGTTTATCCAGCCCGGTCGGGTAGTCGGCCAGGGTCAGATGGAAGATCAGGGCCGGGGCCAGGCAGAAACTGATGGCATCGGCAATATCATCCAGCAGACCTCCCAGGGTGAGGCGCGAGCCGGGTTGTTGCTGGGGAGAGGGCTCGGTCAGCCCCAGTTTGCGGGCCACGGCGCCATCAAGCTTGTCAAAGATGGCGGCGCCGACCAGGAACAGATATGCCTGGCGGATCAGGCCCTGGTGGGTAAAAAGCACCGCCAGAATGCCCATCAGGGCATTGAGAACAGTCAGGGCGTTGGGGAAAAAGGCAAGGATGCGCCGCCGCAGCATGTCGTCTTCATGGCATACTTCATCGAGCAGTAACGTGCCGTATTTTCTGCACAGACCGGCTATGGAACCGAAATTGATGATCAGGAAGATGATTTCAATGATAAAGTATGTCCGCAGCGGCAGATCGGCCAGCCGGGAAATGAGGGTATAGATGGCCGAATCGCCTTTGCCGGGCAGATAAAAGGCATGGATATACAGCAGGGCGCCCACCGGCGCCGCCACCATGGTGCGCAGGCGGGTGAATTCCATGGTTTCCGATTCAAAACCTTTCTGGATGGCACAGCTGCGCACGAAGTGGGCAAAGCTGTCCCGGATGAGCACCGTGATGCATAGGACGAGTACCAGTATGGCGTGCAGGATTTCCGGCCTGGTATGGTCAGGGGCGATGAAGATGAGGCGCCACATCATGCCGACGGAAACAAGCGGAAAGATGATCGAGTAGACGATCTTGTCCATGACCCGGTCCGCCAGGTTGGCCATGGTGGCATGGGGAGGGTAACGGGCCGCGAACCAGCCGTCCACCACGTCAAAACTCATGGAGATCAGCAGCAGAAATACGCCGGCTATATAGAGGGAGAGGCTGCGGTTCCACATGACGGCGATCGCACATACCATGCCGCCGAGAACCAGTGGCGGTCTGCCGTAAATTAAAAGGGCGGTGAGTTTTTGCGGGAAATTTTTTTTGCTCTGCATGGTGTTTCTCATTTTAACCGCAGGATTGGGAACTGCAAAGATAAACGGCGCGAAAGGATGAAATCAGGGCAATTCCTCAGCCGTTTTCACGGATTTTTCATTTGGCTTCCCCGGCTATTTCTCCCCTATCCATTTTTCATCAAATAAACCGATCAGTCAAAGTATTTGTCATCATCATGAGCAACTTGCCCGGTTTCGAAAACTCCGGCAAGTTTCCTGGCGCATGTTCCAGTGAAAATAGTAGATGTGAATCATGTCGGCAACTTAAAAAATCAAGCAAAAATCTGCCGGAATGCATAAATGTACCGGTTTGATGAAAACATGGCATGTCATGGTGCTCTTGCTGCTGATTGTCAGCGGGATTTTCTGGGAGAGATGGCGGCAAGCCAAAGAGGCCAATAACAGAATGCTGCCTGCCTGAAACGATGAATTTTTCTGCGGTTTTTTGATTAACCGCAGGCAATCACGGGGAAATCATCCTGGGCGGATCTGATGCTGTTGATCTCTCTCTGAGCTTCTTCCGGGGTGCGGACAACCCGGACGTCATCCCCGGGGTTGCAAAGCTCGTGAAGATTTTTCATCATTCGCGCGATGCCGAATTGCAGTTGCGTTGCGCCGATGAAAATCGTGACTTTTATGTTTTTTCTGTTTTTCAGTTCCGAGAAATAAAAGGGAATGATGCGGGCGGTATGACTGGTAAAATCAAAGTCGACATCATCGGCAAAATGGACGACCTCGATATAGCCTTTCTTGACGGTTGGGTCGTCAATTACCTGTTGGAAATATTCACAGATTCCGGAAACGGTCTGTCTGCCGGAATGGTATGAACGCAGGATGCTGCTGCGTGGATCAAATTCATAGGTAATTGGCATAGGGCTTATTTCTTGCCTTAGGATTCCATGAAATTTTATGGGAATCCGCCCGATAAAATTGTGAGCATATCTTCATGTCAGTCATTGTTTTCGTGCCGGGAAATAACCGGTTCGGCTGGGCTTGCCTTATCCGGGACATGACGGCATGGGTGAGATTTTCTCATCCCTCTTTTTTTCTACTCCATGCAGACGTCTTTTGGCAAGGATAATATTTGCCAGGCGCAAAAAAATATTCAATGTAACTAGCTGAATAAAAAGAAAATAGCAAAATACCACAGCGTGGTGTTCGGCGATTGCGTATACGGTGTTGATTTGACAGGAAATTCTTCAATTTTGTCGCAGCTGCGACAAAAGGGTGTCGCGGGCGACATTTTTGTCTGGCTGCTTTTTATGGATCGACGTGTTTATCAACTGACCATTTTGACCCTCTGGAAAAAATATTCATATTCCCCTCCCAGTAAAACCGGTAAAGAAACGAATTCCCGCGGCCATGCGGGAAATGCAGGGAATCTGCTGGCATGGGCCTTGCTCTGTTGCTTGACAAACCCCCTTTGTTTTATTATGCGTTATTCCAATTTTGAATAACGATTGGTTTATGTACCTGAACTGATGAATAAAAAAAGACGACAGAAGTCCGCCGGGGCATTGCATGATTTTCACCGCATGCTGGGCTGGCCGGGCAGCGAAAACCCGGCCATCGCCCTGCTTGAAAAAATTGCTGTCTGCGGCTCCATCAATCAGGCGGCCAAGGCCGTTGGTATGAGCTATAAGTCAGCCTGGGAGCAGTTGGATGCCTTAAATAATCTGGCGCCCCGGTCGCTGGTGGAGCGGCAGGCGGGGGGCAGCGGTGGCGGCGGGACAATCCTCACCGATGAGGGGCGCATGCTGCTGCAGCGTGTGCGCATGCTGCGCCGCGAACTGCAGGCCTTCATGACCTTTTTTGGTGATCAGCCTGAAGAGGCCTTTAACACACTCAAGACATTGCGAAGGATGGAAATGAAAGTAAGTGCCAGAAATGTCTGGGCAGGCCGAGTGGCCGGCGTGGAAAAGGGGGCGGTTAACAGCATCATTGCGGTGGCCTTGAAAGGCGGGGATACCCTGGCTGCAGTGATCACCAATAACAGCGTGGAGCGGCTTGGCCTTGAGCCGGGCGTTGAGGTGCTGGCCATGGTCAAGGCCCCTGCGGTAATGGTGGGCCGTGATGTCAAAAAAAATCAGCTCTCAGCCCGTAATATTCTCACCGGCACCATAAGTCATATCGATGCAGGCGCAGTCAACGACGTGGTGACCATTGATCTGCCCGGCGGCAGTACGGTGACGGCGGTCATCACCAGGGAAAGCGGGCGAGCGCTGGGCCTGGAGCCGGGAGTTGAGGCCTCTGCCATCATCAAGGCGTCCAGTGTGATTTTAGCGGTCAACTGAAGGAACCCTTGCGCGCGATGCCGCCTGTTGCGGAGCTTTTCGGCAGAACGGTTTCCATCAAATGAAGAGGGAGAGAGGTTATGAAAAGCGAAATTGTTGTGTTGTTGTCCCTGCTGCAATTGCTTGTTTTTCCCATTTTGCCGGGGCAGGCCGCCGAGGTGCATCTGTCGGTGGCGGCCAGCATGTCCGATGCGATCAAGGAGCTTGACGCGGCCTTTGCGGCCGATCATCCCGGGGTGACCATGCTGCCCAATTTCGGTTCATCCGGCTCCCTGGCCAAACAGGTGGCCCAGGGGGCGGCAGCGGATCTCTTTATTTCCGCCCATCCCAAATGGATGAGCTATCTGGAAAAGGAAGGCAGGATTGCCCCGCAAACGGTGCGCGATCTGGCCCGAAATACCCTGGTGTTCGTCGGTCCGCCCAAGGTATCCGTCAATTCACTCAATGATCTTGAGGTGATGGAACGGATTGCCCTGGGCAGCCCTCAGAGTGTGCCGGCCGGTCAGTATGCGGAGCAGGCCATGCGCGCGGCAGGGGTATACGCAGGATTAGCCGCGGCAAAGAAGCTGGTGATGGCCAAGGATGTCCGTCAGGCCCTGCTTTATGCCGACCGGGGCGAGGTGGATGGCGCCTTTGTCTACCGCACCGATGCGCTGCTGGCCCAAAAGGCGGTTGTCCTTTATGCCGTGCCGGACAAGCTGCATGACCCCATTTCCTATCCCCTGGCGCTGACGGTGGAGGGAGAGAAAAACAGTGCGGCCCGGGCCTTTTATGAGTTTCTTGCCAGTCCTGCTGCCATGAAGATTCTTGAAAAATACGGCTTTGGCGTCCCAGCAGCGGCTACGGGAGCACAAGGCCGCGGCAGGCCGCGCAACTAAAGATGAAATGATATTGGTTGGAGACGAACCATGCTGGACCTTTCTCCCCAGGATATGCAGGCCATCTGGCTGTCGGCCCGGGTTGCCACCGCGGCGACCCTGATTTCCGTCCCCTTCGGCTTTGTCGTGGCCTATTTCCTGGTATTTGTGCGTCTGCCGGGCAAGGCCCTGGTCGAGGGGATGGTGAATCTCCCCCTGGTGCTGCCACCGGTGGTGATCGGCTATCTGCTGCTGCTGCTCTTCGGTCAGTCAGGAGTGCTGGGGCCGCTGTTGCAGTCATTCGGCATCCGCATCATCTTTACCCTCAAGGGGGCGGTCATCGCCTCGGCGGTGGTGGGCTTTCCGCTGCTGGTGCGTTCCATCCGCACCGGCATGGAGGACATTGACGAGCGTTATCTCCAGGCCTCACGCACCCTGGGCGCTCGCTGGTGGGACACCTTGCTCACCATCATTGCCCCCCTGTCCGGCCGGGCCGTGCTGGCCGGCATGACCCTGATGTTCGCCCGCAGCCTTGGGGAATTCGGCGCCACCATTATTCTGGCCGGCAACATTCCCGGGGTCACCCAGACCATTCCGCTCGCCATCTACGAGTACACCAATACCCCCGGCGGCGATGGCATGGCCCTGTCCCTGTGCCTGGTCTCGATTGTCATCTCTTTTGTCGTGCTGCTGGCCAATGAATCCGTTTCCCGCAAATTCAGACAGAGGACCACACGATGAACCTTGATGTGTCGGTGCGCAAGAATTACGGCAGATTCCAGCTGGACGTCGCCTTTTCGCTGACGGAAAAACGCTGCGGCATCTTCGGGCCTTCCGGCAGCGGCAAATCAACCCTCATGCATCTGCTGGCCGGGCTGCTTGAACCGGATGAGGGCCGGATCGAGCTGGCCGGTCAGACCCTTTTTGATTCAGCCCGCAACATCAATGTCCGGCCTGAGCAGCGCCGTATCGGCGTGGTTTTTCAGCACGCCCACCTCTTCCCCCATATGAATGTGCGCCGCAATCTGCTCTATGGCTGGAAGCGCACCCCGGAGGAGGAACGCCGGATCAATCCGGAGGCGCTTGCCAGGGTATTGCAGATTGATCATCTGCTGGGGCGGGGGGTCAATTCGCTCTCCGGCGGGGAACGGCAGCGGGTGGCCCTGGGCCGCTCCGTGCTCGCCTGCCCGCGCCTGATTCTCATGGATGAGCCGCTGAACGGGCTGGATGAAGAGCTGAAATATCAGATAATCCCTTATCTGAAGAAGGTCTTCAGCGAATTTGCGGTGCCGCTGCTTTTTATCAGCCATTCCCTGCAGGAAATGCGCCTGATGGCCGACGAGGTGCTGGTATTCGAGGCCGGCCGCATGCAGCAGCGGCTGCCGTCCGAGGAACTGGCCCGCAGAAGTCTGGTAACGGGCAGCCGCGGCTACGCCAACCTGCTGGCCTTAAGCGGGCCACGGCCCCAGGGTGATCTCTGGCTCTATGGCTGGGGAGAAACCGACCTGGTGCTCACTGAGCCCGGTGCGGCAGGGGATAATGTCTTTGAGCTGGCCGCCAAGGATATCACCCTGTTCAAACGCCACCCCGAGGCGAGCAGCGCCCGCAACATCCTGCCCTGCCGGGTGGAGGGGATCTTCGGCGCCGGCAACCGTATCGGCGTCGAGCTGACCTGCGGCGGCGGCAGCCTGATCTGCCAGATCGTGCCGGAGTCCGTCAGCGAGATGGACATCCGCCGGGGCGCGGAGGTGATCGCCGTGATCAAAGCCTCTGCCTTTCATCGTCTCTACTGAGTTCCTGCCGGGTCATCTCTCCCTCCTTTGACGACGGGTGCCGTTTGTTAATATCGCCTTGCTGTTGAAAAAACTTTACTTGCGGCATAGGTATAGTTACTATTTTTTGTAACACTGAGAAAATGCCGTCATGCTGATCCCGGCGGCTTATGAAGTTGTCGAGGCCATTCATCGCCGGCAGCGAAACAGAATCAGCAACCCCGGCATCACAAAATGACCTGCCGCATCAGGGAATAAATCACCGCCTATGAATAACTCGCAAATTCTATCAATTATTCTGGTGTTTCTCGGCGCGGGTTTTCTGTTGGCTTCAATTTTTTTCAGCCTGAGCATGCTGAAAGAGATCCCCGCAGCCTTTCTGGCAAAATGGAAAGTGCTGACCGGTCTGATGCTGTTCTTTCTCTGCGGTTATCTTGTTTTTATCGTGGTACATCTGAAGCAGATTGACCTGCCCGCTGAACTTGTTACCGGCGTGGTCTTTTTCGGCGGTGCTCTCTTTGTCTTTCTGATTATCAATCTCAGCGAAAATACCATCGGGAAACTAAGAGAAGGTGAACGGCTTTTGCGCAGCGCCCGCGACCAACTGGAAATCCGGGTGGAAGAGCGGACCTTGCAGCTGCAGCAGGCCCTGGCGGATCTTGAAAAAGAGATTGGCGCCCACCGGAAGGCGGCCAAAACCGTGGAGAATACCAATGCCGAGCTGCTGCAGATATTGAATTGCGCGGCCGAAGGCATTCGGGTGGTTGATAAGAATTTCATCATGCAGCGTGTCAATCGCACCTTTGCCCTGATGGCCGGGGTGGCGGAGGAAGAGTTGATCGGCAGACCTTGTCATGAGGCCTTTGACAATGCCTTTTGCCATACTCCTGATTGTTCATTGGAAAAGATCATGCGTGGGGCCGGATCTGTTGAAATTGAAAAGGCATTGACAAGAATGGACGGCATGGTTTTTCCCTGTATCGTCACCGCCTTTCCTTATTACAACAAGGAAGGTGAACTGATCGGCATCGTTGAGGGTTTCCGTGATATTTCCCAACGCAAGGTAATGGAAAACATGCTCAAGGAGATGTCCATCACCGATGAACTCACCGGTTTGTTGAACCGGAGGGGTTTTTTTGCCGTGGCTGAGAAACATCTCCAGCTGGTCGAAAGAGTCGATGAGTCGCTCTATCTTCTCTACGCTGATCTTGATAATATGAAAATGATCAATGACAGTCTGGGCCATGATACCGGGGATCAGGCTCTGGTTGAGGCGGCGGACGTGCTGAAAAGCACCTTCCGTAAAGCTGACGTGCTGGGTATCGGCAGATTAGGCGGAGACGAATTCGCCGTCCTCATGTTCAGCAGTTTTGAGCCCTGCTGCAATCATCCTGTCATGCATCGACTTGAGCAGCATATAGCTGAGAGGAACCAACAGCCAGGTCGCGGTTATCAGCTGTCCATGAGTGTGGGCATTGTCCGGTACGACGCGGAGCATCCCTGTTCCGTTGAAGAATTTCTTGCACAGGGCGATAAGGCGATGTATGTGTGCAAAAATGAGAAGAAAAACAATGGGCCGGATCAGAAAAATGGCGGCAGCGCAACCGCCTCCTGAACGGAACAGTCCAAGGTCGTAAAACGACAGCTCGCATTTTGGTCGTAGCGCAGATTCCTGATGTTATTTGCCGCAGCCTGGGCCTTTCACTGTGAAGGCTTCAGTCACTGCCTTGTTTGGCATAATTGCCGATCATTTCTCCAGACATTCTCGACCACCCGCAGCATTTTCACCTCTTGCCCATCATCTTTTTCCTGCTCGAATTCGAAGTAACTTACCGCCAGAAGACCGGTAAAGGTCATAGCAGCGGCTGAGGCGATGATAAACACCCACATTGGCAATTGGCGATTATTGAGGCTGAACATGGCAACTCCTTAGTCCTGTATCAATTGTCCAAAACATTGAGAGATTGTGCTCTCCTCGCGATATGTTTGAGCACCGAAATGAGTTCCTGGAAATCGACCGGCTTGATCAGATGGTAGGTGACCTTGCGCTTTCTCGCCTCCGCCTCCACTGATCGGGGGTTGTCACCGGTCATGGAAACGATTTCAATTTGCGGGGAGAATTTTCTGATCGGCTCAATGAGGTCCAGCCCGTTGCCGTCAGAGAGGTTGACATCAAGCAGGGCAAGATCGTAAATGCGGGTCTCTGCTTTCCCCAAGGCCTCCCGGCATGTCGGGGCAATGTCCACGGCGAATTTGCATTGGCCGAAAACCCGGCGCAGCATGCGCTGATTCTGTTCATCATCTTCGACGATCAGCGCATTTAATTGCCGGGCCGGCAAAGTTGCCTGCTGTTCTGTTTTTCTGAAAATCGCATTCATTATCCTGTCCTCCACACAAAAAGGATTAACAACCGGAGTTTTTTATTCTGGTTAAAACCAAGAAGCGTGCCAAAGGAGGTGCTTTAATTTAACTTGACGGAATAACGGTATTTGTGTGGCGAGTGGCAATGGGGGAGGAAAGACGGGATTGGGGCGCTGGCGCCCTGTATCAAGTGGGTGTGTTATCTTAACAGCTTGATAGTATTGATGTTTTTCTGAAAGGGGCAAGTCCGGCCAGTAAGGGCAGAAATGCCCTATTTGATTAAGGATGCCCGGTCGATGCCGAACTGTTTCATTTTGCGGTAAAGGGTTTTCCGGTCAATCTGCAGTGCCTCGGCGACCTGGCCCTGGTGCCAGTCGCACTGTTCAAGCATTTTCAGCAGAACCTCTTTTTCCAGATCTGCCAGGATCACGCTGAGTGACTTCCCCTGATAATCAATGTGTATGGCCGTTCTGGTTTCCTCAGGCGACTGTTCAGCAAGATCCAGTCCCATGAAATCGAGCTTTTTCAAGGTTGCCAGCCGGTTGATGGTATTGTGCAGCTCCCGCACATTGCCGGGCCAGTTATAGTTCTGCAACTCCTTGTGTATCCTGGCCGTGAGGGGAGGGACCTTGTCGGGGGCATATTGCTTGAGGAAATGTTCCACCAGCAGGGGGATGTCTTCTTTTCTCTCGCGCAGGGCCGGGAGATGGATGGGGATAATATGGATACGGTAAAGGAAATCCTGGCGCATCACTCCCTGCTTGACCGCCTTCTTCAGGTCCCGGTGGGTGGCGGCAATGATGCGGATATCGGGCTGTTTCCTTTCCGTGCCGCCGACCGGGGCATATCCTCCGCCTTCAAGGGCCCGCAGGAGTTTTACCTGCATGTTTAAAGGGATTTCTCCCACCTCGTCGAGGAAAAGGGTGCCGCCGTCCGCCAGATCAAGAAAGCCGTGCTTGTCTTTGCTTGCCCCGGTAAAAGCTCCTTTCTTGTAGCCGAAAAATTCACTCTCGATAAGGTTTTCTGGGATCGCCCCGCAGTTGACATAGACCATGTCGCTGTTTTTTCGGTCGCTGTTTTGGTGGATTTCCCCGGCAACCAGTTCCTTGCCGGTTCCCGTCTCGCCGTAGATAATGACGCCGGCATCGGAGGCGGCGGCGTTGATAATGGCCTCGTAAACCTCCTGCATGGGCTTGCTTTTACCGACAAGTGCGCCGAATTTATAGCGGTCGGCAAGGGATGAGCGGAGACGGATATTTTCCTTGCGGAGATATTCCTCCCGTTCCCGCAGCTCAAGTTCGGTCTTTTTCCGTTCCGTGATGTCGCTGAGGATGACCTGTATTTCCGTGACCTGGCCGCTCTCGTTTAGCACCGGGGCATGAACCGCGTAATACCATCTGCCGTCCTGCGGATTCTGAATTTCCCGTTTGTGACCCTGGCCGTAAAGGAGCAGATCCGGACTGCACCATTGACATGCTCCGTCAAAACCAAAGAGGGCCTTATGACATTTCTCCCCCGTGGCGTCATGCCCCAGATAGGTGATGAGTGCCGGGTTCAGGTAGGTGATGCGGAAATCATGATCAACGGTGAAAATAAAACCGGCAAAATTTTCGATGACGGTGAAAAGCTTTTTCTCAAGCCCTTGCTGATATGCCTTGTTTTCCCGGATAAGGCGCGCCTTGTCCAGTGCCTGTTGCACCGAATGCTCAATGAAGGCAAAATTGTCGATGGATTTGGTGTGGTAATTCCAGGCGCCTAAACGCAGGGCCTGAATCACCTCCTCCCGCTCGCCTTCGCCGGAGAAAACGATCACCGGGGTGTCCGGGGCAGCTTGCCGCACGGTTTTCAATACCTGAAAGCCATCCATCACGGGCATGCGCAGATCAACGAGGACGATATCCGGTCGCAGGCTGTGAAACAAGGCAATGCCCTGTTCCCCGTCTTCGGCAGGGAAGACCTTGTACCCTTTTCTGTTGAAATAATTCACCAGCACCTTCAAGACCGCTGGGTCGTCATCTATGCAGAGGAGGGTTATCTCTTTAGTCATGGTTGCCCCTGTTGAGTACTTGCCTGATGGTGCGCAACATATCACTCATGCAAAAAGGTTTTTCAACATATTCCCTGATACCCATGGCCAATGCCTGCTCCCTGTTCACCATGTCGCTGTGCCCGCTGCACAGCACCACCGGCATGGACGGCTTGATCACCATGACTTGCCTGGCCAGGTCAACCCCGGTCATGCCGGGCATGGCCATATCGGTTACGAGCAGATCAAACTTTTCGGGATGCTGTTGAAAATCCTGCAATGCCGTGGCCCCGCTGGAGTGGGTTGTGACCCCATAGCCGTTGTCCACAAGAATTTCCCTGGCGATATTGATGATCTCTTCTTCATCATCAACGACCAGAATGTGTCCGTGTCCTCCCCGCACCGGGAAATTTTCAGGAAAAGAGGCGGATTTTTCAACTTCGCCGGTAATGAGGGGCAGAAAAACATGAAAAGTGGTGCCTTTGCCCGGCTCAGTGGCAACCGTGATGTGGCCATTGTGGCCCTGAACGATGCCGTGCACCACCGCAAGACCCAGGCCGGTGCCCTCTCCCGGCTCTTTGGTGGTAAAATAAGGTTCAAAGATTTTATTCAAGGTCTCTTTGCCCATGCCGCTTCCGCTATCGCTTACCGCAAGCCTGATGTATGGTCCCGGCGCCATGCCGGCAACGAGGCCGGCATCCGCTTCACTGATTTCCATGTCCCGCAGGGTTACGGTCAGAATTCCGCCGGTTGTTCGCATGGCATGATAGGCGTTGGTGCAGAGGTTCATGATGATCTGGTGGATCTGGGTGGGGTCTGCCATGGTCGTGCCATGCGAGCGGATATCCTCTCTGATCTCGATGGTTGCGGGAATGGTGGAGCGCAGCAGTTTGAGGCATTCCTTGATGAGCAGGGCTATCTGTAATGGTTCCTTCTGCTGTTCCGAGCGGCGGCTGAAGGTGAGGATCTGCTTGACCAGATCTTTGGCCCGCAAAGCTCCCCGGTATATCTCATCTATATCCTGGACCACCCTGGCCGGATCATTTTTATCCATCCGGGCCAGTTCCGTGTACCCGAAAATGGCGGTAAGGATGTTATTGAAGTCATGGGCAATGCCGCCGGCCAGGGTGCCGATGGCCTCCAGTTTGGCGGCCTGGCGCAGTTCTTCTTCCAGCCTGGTGTTTTTTTCCATCATCAACTTGCGTTGGATGATACCGGCCAGGGTGTGGGCAATGGAGGCGAGAAATTCTTCCTCTTTGGCGTCACGCTTATGTCCGGCCGGTAAAAAAATGCATATCAGGCCGATGGTTCTGTTGTCCAGCAGGACCGGCACGGCGTAATGGCCGTGGGGCGGCATGTTGTCAGCGCGCCGGGTGTGGCGTTCATCAACATGGCCGGCAAATTGTATTTCGCGGGTCAAGGCTGCCAGGCCGCACAGGCATCGGCCGAAGGGAACCGTGGCGCAGTGTGCAGGCAGCTGTTCAGCAAGGCCGGCGCCAGCCTTGAGCACCAGCACGTCCGGGGCGTCCTCCACCAGGAAAATAAAGGCCTTGCCCTGGTGGGAGAGCCAGCGGAGGGAAAGGATTTTGTCAATGGTGATGGACAACAGTTCATCAAGGGGGATATCCTGCAGGGAAAGTTTGAGAAGAGAGTTGATGATCGTCTGGGTTTCGTAGTTGCGTTTGATTTCCTCCTCGCCCCGTTGCCGTTCAATGATTTCGAGGGCCAATTCTTCGTTGGCTTTTTCCAGTTCGATGATTTTCTGCCGCAGTTCAGGATAGTAGCTCTTTCTGATGGATTTTTCGCCTAAGCCGATAATCTTTTCACGCAGATTGTCCCACTTTTTTTCATCATCAGAGCGCCTCGGCATAGATTACCTCAATGTCCCGTTTGTCAAGCCGCCTCGGATTGGTGACCAGACACGGGTCAAGCAGGGCTTTGCGGGCCAGTTCCGGAATATCGGTGATTTGCGTTCCTGTCTCCCGCAGTGTTTTGGTAATCCCTGCCGCATGTTTCAGGGCGGCGATCTCCTCAAGAAGCGCGGACCTTTTCTCCTTTGCCGTCATGCCCCGCATATCCAGGCCCAATGCCTCCCCGATTATCAGGTATCGCTCAACAGCCTCTGCATAATTAAATGAGATGACATGATCGAGCAGGATTGCATTGCATTCGCCATGGGGCAGATCAAGATAGCCGCCAAGGCTGTGGGCCATGGCGTGCACTGCCCCGAGGCTGGCATTGGAAAAAGCCAGCCCGGCCTCAAGACTTGCCTGCATGAGTTTGCCGCGCAGTTCCAGGTCAAGGGGATTGGCGATGGTGTTGAGCAGATTGGCGCGGATCAGCCGGATCGCCTCCAGGGCATGCATATCCAAAAGCGGCGAGTGGGCGCTTGATACAAAAGCCTCAATGGCATGCACCAGGGCGTCGATGCCGGTACAGGCGGTGAGATAGGGGTCCATGGTCAGGGTAGTGGCCGGATCAATCAGCGCCACATCCGGCACCACGGTCTTGCTGATGATGGCGATTTTCACCCGTTCCAGAGGGTTGGCGATAATGGCAAACTGCGATACATCCGCTGATGATCCCGCGGTGGTGGGGATGCAGATCAACGGCGGGCCGGGCACGGTGACATTGTCGATCCCCGCAAATTGCAGGATGTGTTTGCGGTTCATGCTGACGATGCCGATGCCTTTGGCGCAGTCCATGGCGCTGCCGCCGCCCACGGCAACAATGACATCGCAGCCGTTGCCGCGATAAAACTCAGCGCCGCTCATCACCTCTTCAGCGCGGGGATTGGGGGAGACAGCGGAGAAGACGACACTGGCAATGCCCGCGGCATCAAGCACGTCCCTGACTTTGGCGCACCACCCGGCGGCAATGACGCCCGGGTCAGTGACGATCAGTACCTTCTCGGCCCCGAAATTGGCGGCGTAACGACCGGCGAGATTGAGGGAGCCGCAGCCGAAAACGAATTCCGGGGCGACGAATTTTCTCAGTTCCTGCATGGTTATTCCCTGGGGCAAGAAAATGGATTATCAAAAATGGCATGGACGGCGATACCACAGGGTCGTATCCCTGGGACATACTATTATGATGCGATCCGCGGCAAATAAAAGTCAAGGGTTAAAGCAGGGAGGAAAAGCCCGGCCATGCCCGGCAACCCCCGGGTCCCGCCAGCCGTGCCGGTGTAATCAGGGTAACAGCCTTCATATATTGACAATTTTACCGGGAAGACGGTCAGGGGATGTCCGCCAGCGGGGATGCTGCGGAGGCTGCACAAGAGAATGGCCCGGATTGTCGCACCTTTTTTCTGATGTGAAATTCTGCTCGACATTTTCGCTTCACTTTGTGCATCATAGTAAGAAGATAATTTTAAAAAGCGATTCAAGCATAAAGGACAAATCAATGTACAATGTTTCTCAGGAACAGTTGGAAAAGATTGATGTGATTCTCAAGGACGATCTCCTTTCGATAGGAGTGCACTGTGCAATTATTATCGATGTGGCCGGCAACACCATTGCCCAGCTGGATAATGAGCGCTGCTCTTTTGACGTGGCTTCCTTTGCGGCGTTAGCGGCGGGAAATTTCGCCGCGGTGGACGCCATGGCCAAACTGGTGGGAGAACAGCAGTTTTCCCTTCATTTTCACCGGGGAGAAAATGAGAGTATCCATTTCAGCAAGGTCAATGAGGATATCCTGCTTATCTGCATTTTCGGCCAGGATGTTTCCCTCGGCTTTCTGCGGCTGAAGACAACAGAGGTCATCGATAAGATAAAATTAATCTGGGGCAGATGATTGCGTGAGAGGTAACCCGTGGGATTTATCAATGTAAAGAAAAAAGAAGTACAGATCAAAATCGTCTATTACGGGCCCGGACGGGGCGGCAAGACAACCAATCTCGATTACATCAACAAAAAATACAAGCAGCGGATCAAAACCGAAATGGTGAGTATCAAAACTCACGGCGACCGGACCCTTTTTTTTGATTTTCTGCCGGTGGATATCGGCAAGATTCACGGTTTTGATATCAAGATCCAGCTCTACACGGTGCCGGGCCAGGTCAAGTATAACGCCACCCGCAAACTGGTGCTCAAAGGCGTGGACGGCATTGTTTTCGTGGCTGATTTGCAGAAGGAGAGAAGGGACAGCAATTTGAAGTCCCTGGAACAGATGAAGGAAAATCTGCTCACTCATAATAAGGATGTCTTTAAGATTCCGCTTGTGCTGCAATACAATAAGATCGACCTGAAGGACCAGGGGATTCCCCTGCTTACCGTTGAAGAGATGGAGCAGGACCTCAATCAGGAACTGAAGGTCCCCTCTTTTGTGGGAAGCGCCTTGACCGGAGATAATGTGGTGGATACACTCAAAAAGATTATCTCACTGACGCTCATCTCTTTCCGCAAAGAACTGCAATAGGAGATTTACCATGGGCAATGGCGCAGAGAAGATAAAGGAGCTGAAAGCTGCCGTGCTGGCAATTGAGTGGGAGATAACCGATGAGGCCATGGATAACCTGACCCGGGCCATCGAGCCGTTGCAGGAACAATGGGCCGGTAAAAAAGCGCTGCTCGTCTGTCTGCAGGTCATCGGAACATTGGGTCAGTATATCAAGAAGGCAAGGGGAAAGGCACATCCCGATGCGATTCAGCTGCTGCATGGCGTATTTGCCACTCTGGAAACCGTGATCATTGATGAGAGCATGGATGATGGCCGCAAGATCGGCCTGGTCCGCGGCGCAGTGGATAAATATAACAGATTGAAGGCGGAGCTGGCAAAACCGCGCAAAGGAGCTGCCAAGGAAGGCCCGCAGGTTGCCGGGGCGGGAAAACCCGGAGTCCGGGCCACCTCGGGTGCAGGCCAGGGGGGGAGCACCATCAGGGATCTGATGGAACAGAAGGAAGACCAGGCGGTTGACGGGGCGTTCAATGTCATCTTTCAGGAAATGGTTTCCGATGACCGGGGCGGGGCCCAGGCCGCTGCGCCGGTGCCGCCGGCCATGCCGTCTGTCGGGGGAGTGGCCGGTGCCGACGCCAAGGAGGTGGTGCTGGCCAGGATCGATGATGAGGAATTTCCGGAGGCCGACAGTCTGCTTGACGATTTCTTTGGCGATGACGGGCAGGCTTTTTCCATTACTGAAGAGAAAGCGGAGCAGGAAACCCACGCCGCAGAAACGGTGGAGGTGGACCTCGGCCAGATCGAGACAAAGAAGGAAAAGGTGGCTGAACCGGAGCGGCCTGTTGAGCGGGTTGAGGAGGAGATTAACGTCGATAAGCTGGCCAGAATCATCCAGAATATGAAATACGGCATATCCTCCGCCTTTTTAGGTCAACTGAGCGCGGAAATCGACAGTCTGCGCCGTCAATACCCTGCTCACAACTCGGTGTTGCTCTTCCTGGAGGTGATAGGCGCCGTGGGCCGGCATCTTGACAAGTACGGGGATGTGGCCGTTGATCCGTCGCGCACTATGCTGCAAACCGTCCATGACCGGCTCGCCCATTCCCTTTTTACCATGCAGCCGCAGACGGGCCTGCTGGCATCCCACCTGGAAACCGTGCATGATTACAGCAAATGGCACGAGCAGGTGGTGGCAGAGCTTGAACAGCGGGCGGCCGCCGTGGCCGTGCAGCCGGTGTCCGCCGAGGCCGAGGGCGAAATGCCCGCGGAAATGGCGGCGGCGGTTAAGGCAATTGTCCGCCGCGAAGTGGACGAACTGCGCAAGGAACTGCTTGCGCTCATCGAAAACAGATAGATGGTTGAGGTGCCACTGGACGAATGCTTGTATTTTGTGAGGAGTGCGGCAAACGCTATTCATTCCCGCCGGAAAAATTTGAACCCGGCAGCGGTCAATTCCGCTGCCGGGCCTGTGGTTTTCTCATGATCACCGATATGCCTGTGCCGGCTGTCCGAAAGGAGGATGATGGCGGATTGCCGCCGCAGCCATCCGGGCCGGACAGCGACGGCGGCTTATCCCCTGTTCCCAAAGACCGCTAGGGGAAACTCTCTAGCACCCTTCAACAGCTTTTTTATTCGCGCTTTTAATCTTTACGTCAGTGCCCACCGGAAAATCCCCGGCATTGCTGCCGCAGTCCAGTGTGACTTTATTGTCTTCAACGGCAACTACCGTACATTTGCCGCTGGCGGCATAGGCTGCTGCTGCGGTGGTGAGTGCAAATGCGATGGCCAAAAGGGTGCTGATTGTCTTTTTCATGGTGTGTCTCCTTGTTTTTGTTTGTTTTGCTGCACTGCAATGTTATTTGCCACCGTGGCATTCATTGCATTTTGTCGGTCCTGACTTGGTTTCTCCGGCTTTCTGCAGGTTTTTGTGGCAGTCCTGGCAGATTCCGTGCATCATCTGTTTGTATTTTTTCGGCCCGCCTCCCGCCTGGATTGCCGCTGTCAAACGGTCGCATTTATCGGCACTGGTAATCGCCTCACCGGACTGGGCCCCGGCATGGCAGGCGACGCAGGTGAATTCATCGGTGTAGGGGTTCGCGGCAAAGGCGCTCTTGCCGATCAGATATTTCTCCGCATGGAGTTTGTGGCTGAATTCCTTCACTTCCTTCTTGTCCGGCTCAAGGTCCGCTATCTGCGGGCAAGTTGCATGAACATTGATGGTGATCTTCTCCGGTACCTGGCCGGCGGGGTTTGCCTCGCCGGCCATGAGTTGTCCCGGCAGGGTCAGCAGTATGGCCACTGCACAGGCTGAACCGATCATGTTGCGCAGGGTGTATTTTTTGCGGGCAGAATTTTTACTCATCTTTTCCTCCTTGAAGATAAATTTTGATTTGTTGCTGTTATGGTTGTACCGTTTGCCTAGAATTTACGTCTCTCAGGAGAGAAAAAATAGAGGACATCGGGCTGAATCTGGTGGGTTGCGGGCTGATGTCTGGTAGACATTCAAGTAAAATCAATATGTTGCAGAATGTATACCGGCCGGGGTTAGGGCGCTGGCCAGGGAGTAGACATGGGCTTTTGGCATGGATAATATCTTTTTTCGCGGGTGAGGGGGGGATTGGGTGGAAAAAGATGAGAAATCCTGTGGCGCGCCGGCAACAGAATTGTTTATGATGGGGCCTGCAAAATTAACTGACAATTGACGGAAAAAAAGATGGACATGAGCAAGATGACCAGTGGCGTGCCAATGGTCAGAATAGATGGCGCCAAGGTAAGAAATCTGCGGGAAGCAAAAGGGTTGACCCAGCTTTTTCTTGCCACATCGGTGGGCGTGACCACCGACACGATTTCCCGCTGGGAAAACAAGCGCTATCCGACTATCAAAAAAGAAAACGGCCTGAAGCTCGCCGAAGCCCTTGAAGTTGATGTTGCGGAAATCCTGGAATGCGTCGAGCAGGAAGAGGTGCAACCGGTTGCGGCTGAAGAGCCTGATGCCGGGCCTGATGAAGAACCTGCCCTGCAGCCGGCCGAGGAGATCGCCGCCGAACCGCCGCTGCCGGCAAGCCCGTCGCAATCAGGGACAAAGTTTGCCGTGCTTGCGGCTCTGCTCGTGGTCCTGCTGTTTTTCCTGGGCTGGTGGCTTTACCCGGGCAGCGAACAGTTCACCATAACCGCCAGTCGCCTGCTGCCCAGGCATGCGGTTGCCGGCAAGCCCTTCCCGGTTGCCGTCACGGTTGCCAGCAATTCCACCACTTCCCTTTCCCTCATTGTCAGGGAAAACCTGCCGAAAGGGGCGGTGCTGCAGTCAGCCGTGCCCCCGTATTCGGCCTATGACGGCAAGACCTCGGAGGTGAAATGGCTGCGGAAAATCGATGGCAGCCAGGTCTTTGCCTATATGGTCAAGGTCGAGGTGCAGGAGGGATCAGTGGCATTTGCCGGTAAAGTGGCCCTGCCCAAAGGGGCCGGACAGCAGATTGACGTGGGCGGCGATTCCGTGGTGGAGATGTCGCACTTCCATTGGGCCGATGCAGATGCTGACGGCCGCATCAGCGATGAGGAAATTCTCATGGTTTATGATGAATTCAGCGAAATAAAAGGCCTGGCAATCAATATCGATCAGGTTGAGGAAATCTGGCTCGGCTCGGGCTATGTGTGGAATGCGGAAAAGGAAAGATTTGAGGTGCTGCCCTAGCATGGTAATGGGCGGGGTGGAATCACCACGTTACGGCGTGGAAGTTGCCGGCAGGTCAGAGCAGGCCGGTGCTTATCGCCAATGATAGGAAGGAGGTTGTGATGATCCGTCATCAAAAAAGAATATTCTTGTTGTTTATGTTGCTTGTCTGCGTAAACCTGTCAGCGGTGCAGACTGTATCTGCCCGGGACCTGGTGAGCGGCAGATATATTTCGTCCGCCGGTAAAAATATCATCCTTGATCTGAATGTCAAAGGACCTTCGACAAGCAATCTCATCGTTCACCAGTTTCTGTCCGCCCAGGTGGACATCATCAGCTCTTCCCCGGTTCTGGTAAAATTTGACAGAAAAAAAGGCAAGGCCCAGTGGCTGATCAAAAAGGTGAAGCCGGGCAACGTCCGCATCACCATGGAACTCTCCGAACCGATCCCCCCCGGTCTGGTCAGGGCCGAAGTGCGCTGCCGTGACCAGGAGACCGGGCAGATGATGGACATTACCATCAATCCGTGAAGAATTATTGTATGTTGTCGGGCGAAATACAAAGCATAGGGCGGTTCAAATCAACCGTGACTAATCCGCGGAGCGCATGGGAGCTGTTTTAAATGGCTATTCCCCAAATTGCATGTTAGCCATTTATTAACTGCAATGGAATCCTATGGTTAACGGTAATTTGTTTTTTCCGCCATGGCGGGAGCGAAAAAATCTGCTATGGATATCCGTCTAGATAATAACTGGTTGGGCACAAGAGGCGGAGGGGTGCATGGTAAAAATTGATCGTAAAAAAATGAGGCAAGACTTGTTCCTTGCACACCTCGGATCACACTTGAGTTATCCATTCGGGACACTGCGGGAGTATTTTGATTCGGTCCAAGTCCTTTTAACAGATGAGCGGAAAAGAACTTTAGACTGGATGAAGCGAGAAACAGCGAAACTTTCTCAAGAAGAAAAAAATCAATTTTGCGAATGGCATAGTGAGGAATATGGAAAGTTAGAAGATTCATTCCCGAGCGTTTTGAGGGATTCTCTTTTTATAGCTATCTATATCGAATTGGAGGAAAAGCTCAAATTTATCTGTAGTGTTCTCGCTTACGAAAACAAATGTACTATTCCAGTCCACGAATGGCGTGGGAAAATTCTTGAAAAAGCCAAGTCATCTCTCAAAAAAGACATTGGTATCTCGTGGTCCGTCAGTTCAAAGCTCTGGGATGAAATACTCAAAATAAGAAGAGTACGAAATGTATTGGTTCACAATGGTGGGTGGCTTAACGGGGCAAAAAGCTCAAACGGCGCGGAAACGCAAGACACGAAATTTTTAAAATACATTCATGACGAAAGAAAATCCATCAATCTCATCGAAAAAGACGGTTTCTATAGGCTCCAATTGACAGACTCATTCATTCCTGAGGTAACGGATCTCTTTGAAAAATTTCTGGACGAGGTGTTTTTGTCGATCTCTCATTGGATAAAAAAGCCCGGTAGGTTGGGGTGAGGAACGAACCCCAACAATGTGTCATGAGACCGGAAGGATGCAATGCGGTGTGGACCCTGCCGCTAGGGGACGCGGACTACCCCAGACGGTGGATGCTCATCAAAACAGGATTCTCGCGGCATATCCCCCAGGGGGAACGCCGGAGCGCCAGCCGGGCGGGCAAAGGAGAACACGGCATCCGGCAACGCCGGTATTGGGAACACCTCATCCGCGACGAAGGGGATTTTGCGAGACATGTGGATTACATCCATTTCAATCCTGTGAAACACGGCCATGTGACCCTTGCGGCGGATTGGCCGTATTCGAGCATCCACCGGTATATCGAGGCGGGGATGATGGACCACGATTGGGGCGGTGGAATCTGCGGCAACGATAAAAGCGGCTATGGCGAGAGAATGATGTTGTTGGGGTTCGTTCCTCACCCCAACCTACCGTACTAATGGCGCGTCCGAGTTTTCGGTCACACAAGCTCGCGAGCGAATGCGCGAAGACAAGAATGCATTGTTGGCCGATCAACTAACATGGCTTGAAGAAGCGGGGTTCGTGGATATCGACTGCTGGTACAAGCGTTTCCGGTTTGTCGTGTATGGGGCAAGCAAAAGGATCGAACATGGCGCTGCACCGGACGGCAATTCCGCTGCGCTCCATTGCCGCCGGTGAGCCCAAGGGTTCGGCAACTGGAAGCACAACTGTGAATCAATAGGAAAGCCCGGTAGGTTGGGCTGAGGAACGAAACCCAACATTAACGGACATTGCCAAATGGGAACATGATCCACATGCTGGCAGAAAACCTGTTGGGTTTCGCGATGCTCAACACAACCTACGGGACCAGTCGGACCAGCCAGACCAGTCAGACCAGTCAGACTACTCCTTTTTCAGCAGCTCAAACTGGCCGTTTTTGACGGTCAGCATGGTAAAGGCATCAATACCCAGTCCGCAGTGGTCTGCCGGGCTGAGATTGAATTCGCCGGCTGTCCCGTAAAAACCCTTGATGCTTTCCAGTGCCTCCCTGATCTTTGCGGGATCGGTGCCGACCGTTTCGACCGCCTGTTTGATGAGCAGCATGGCATCGTAGGCATGACCGCCAAAGGTGCTGACCTCTTCCCCGTATTTGGCCTCATAGCCGGTCTTGTATTTCATCAAGAAATCCTTCTGCGGGCCTGCGGGGAGGCTCTCGGCAATCATCAGCCGGCTGGCGGGGAAGATAATCCCCTCCGCCGCGGCGCCGGCCGCTTCCACGTATTTGATATTGGCAAAGCCGTGGCTCTGGAAGATCGGCACATTCCACCCCGCCTGGCGGATGTTTTTGGCAATGATGGACTGGGCCGGGACAATCGACCAGTTGACCACTGCCTGCACCTCGGGATTGGCCTTGATCTTGGCCACCAGCGCGGTTAAATCCGTTGCGCTCTTGTCGTAGGTTTCGTTTTCAACAATCTTGATGCCGTATTCCGGGGCAATCTTTAACATCTGGTCCTTGCCCGCCTTGCCGAATCCCGTATTGCCGGTCAGCACGGCAATGCTGGTGATGGACATCTCGTTCATGGTCATGAAGATCCGCTGGACGGCAAAGCTGTCACTGGGGGCGGTCTTGAAAATAAAGGGGGTGACCGGCTTGACGATCAGCTCGGCCGAGGCGCAGGAGATGAGAATGACCCCGGCATCTTCACATATTTTCTTTATTTTCAGCGACTCACCGCTGGTAGAGGGGCCGATGATGGCAAAGACCTTCTCTTCCTCAATGAGCTGGCGGGCGAAGGAAACGGCCTTTTCCGGGCTGCCGCCGGAGTCACGGTAGATCAATTGCAGCTGGTTGCCGCTGATGCCGCCTGCGCCTTGTATTTCACTGTCGAGCAAGCCCAGTGAACGAACCGCCGGACCGCCGAGGAAGGATGCCGGGCCTGTTTCAGCCAGGATGACCCCGATTTTCAGCTGGTCGGCATGGGCTGCCGTTGAGGTCAGCAAAAAGAGAGTCAGCAGCAACAGCTGAGACAAAAGTTTGATCCCCGAATGTGCAAATTTTTTCACGAAATTTCCTCCCCGCGCAGTAAGAGTTGGTTTGATGGGCTCTTGCTTAAGGCAAAAGTTGATAAACCCGTAAAAAGTTTTTTTCACTCCAGGGCACACAGAGATCACCGCAAACGTTTTTATTGTATTCATTTGGCCCGGTTACCTGTGCTCGCCGTGGTAATTTTTCAGTTTTTGCGAATCCGTCAAAGGAGACGAGCCGGTATTTTTACCTATGTAGCATGGGGTGTCAATGATTTTTATCAGGCGGCTTCGGCCATTATTGCCCCATTGTCAGGCTGGGAGAGGGTTTGTCAGAACAGGCTGATCAGCATGCGGGTGCCGACGAGATAAAGCAGGACGGCAAAGATGCGTTTCAGCCTTCCCACCGGCAGGCTGTGGGCCAGCCGGGCGCCGAGGGGGGCGGTGAGGACACTGGTAACGATGAGTCCTGCCAGGGCGGGCAGGTAGATATAGCCCACCGAATATTGCGGGAGATTGGCGGTTTGCAGCCCGTTGTACAGGTAACCGGCAGTGCCGGCGATGGCGATGGGAAAACCGATGGCGGCCGAGGTGCCGATGGCCTCATGCACCGGGATATTGCACCAGGTCATGAAGGGCACCGACAGGGTACCGCCGCCGATGCCGACCATGCTGGAGAACGAGCCGATGACATTACCCACGCCGAACATGCCCAGCGGGCCGGGCAGCTGGCGGGAGGGCTTGGGCTTTTTGTTCAACAGCATCTGGCTGGCCACATAATAGAGAAAGATGACGAAAAATCCCTTGAGGAAGTTGGTCGACATGCGGGCCGCTAAACAGGAACCGAGAAAGGTGCCGAGAAAGATGCCGAGCACGATGCGGCGTACCACAATCCAGTGCACCGCTCCCCTTTTGTGGTGGGCCCAGAAGCTTGACGTCGCAGTGAAGATGATGCTGGCCATGGAGGTCCCCAAGGCCAGATGCATGATGAGCTCTTGGGGAATCTGCTGCCAGGTGAAGCAGAAGACCAGCATGGGCACAATAACCAGCCCGCCGCCGATGCCGAGCAGACCGGCAAGGACTCCCGATACCGCGCCGACCAGCGAGTATGTTGCAAGTATGGTGATCATGAAGGTCCTCCGGGGTGGGGTTGATCCCTTTATTTTTTCACAAAAAGCTGGCATTCCATGCCTGAGCTTTCAAAGACAACCAGCGAGGGCATTTTTTTCGATTTAAAGCCCATGGCCCGGCAGCCATAGGGATGAGATGGTTCGTGGGTGATAAAAAAGTTGCGGCAGGCGAAACAGTTGGGGCGGCTCTGCGGGTTCTGCTGGGTGTTCATAGGGCAATGGACAGGTGCTCGCGGGCGGTTTTTTCCAGGCCTTTAATGAGGACATAGCGGCCCAGGGGGATAAGGTTGCAGGGCAAACTGCCGATAAAAAGGGGATTATCGCACAGGCCGCCGGACAGGTAAAGGGTTTGGGGTGAGCCGCTGAAGCGATAGGCATTGAGGGCGATGCCCTTGACAAAGCGGGCCACGGCCTCTGCCTCGCTGATGCCGGAGGTCACGGCATCAAAGATGTGGCTCATGCCCAGCACCCCGCAGGTGATGGAAAAGGTCCTGTCCGGCACCGCCAGCTTGCCGTAGTCGAGATTGTAATATTTTTCCAGGAGCTCGATGGTAAAGCCCATGGAGGCGCCGCATTCACTGTTCCAGCCCATGTCGGCCAGCTTGCCGTTACGGTAGGAGACGTATTTGATGTCCCGGCTGCCGCAGTCCAGCAGCACGTAATCCGGCGCAGCGATCAGCTCTTCGCCGCCGCGGGCCAGGGCGGTCAGTTCATTGACATAGCGGTCGCTGAAGCGTTTGCCGTTGTGGCCGGTGGCAAGGTCGACCCGCAGATTTCTGGGCAGATCCTTGGTGGGGACCAGATAGGGCTCCCCGGCTGGTTCGGTCAGTTCAAGAAATTTGCAGTAGGAGGTGCCGAAATCAGCAAGCAGCATGGCCGACTCCTGACAGTTCGAGAAAGGCCTGAATTTTTGCCCCGGTGCTGCTGCTGCAGGTCACATCCACATCCAGATAGAGGCCCCGCGGGTGTTTGGCCGCCAGGAATTTGGCCAGGGCGGTTTTGGCGCAGAATGACTGGGCAAAGAATATGGTGGGCACCTCGGCATTAAACAGCGCCTCGAGTTCCCCGTCGGCCGGGGTTTTGTTTTCCATGCAGCGGGTCCAGCCGTAGATGTGGGTGGTGTCCGGAAAGAGGGTGAGCAGGGAGAAGTCCCGGGGCGGCACCCCCCAGAACCCGGCGGTGGGCCGGCAGGGGGGGAATTTTTCCGGCTGATGGGGCGCCGCGCTCTGGACGCCGGCCGTAATTTTTTTGAATTTTTCCAGCAGGCCCATCTGCGTCTCGCACAGCGGATGGCCGAAAGGGACATCATCCTCATTGCGGGTGCGGATGACCGGGATGGTCAGCATGTCCTGCAGAACGGTTGAAACATGCAGCGCGCAGTCGCATTTCCCCGGCCCCACATCGATGACGATCATGTCAAGTTCCAGATGCAGGGCATTGAGCACCGCGGTGCGGAGGATGGCGCAATAGACCCTGGGCAGAAAGGGGGCGGTCTGTTCCATGTCCGTGTTGACCTGGGGTTCGTCCAGATCATAGATATGCGCCCCCAGGCTGGTCAGTCGTCCGATGACGGCCAGGGGCGGGATGCCGACAATGCCTACGCGGCTGTCCGGCCTCAGTTGGGCAAACGGGTTTTCCTGTTTCACTTTTTCTGTCTCAAATTCACAAAAATTTCTATATTCTGTTCATGCGCCACAGCAGAATCAGTCCGGTTACGGTCAGAATAACATGGATGGACCAGGAGGCGATGAGGGGATTGACATAGGCCGCCTGGGCCAGGGACTGGGTGACGTTCCACATGGCCCAGGCAAAAAAGGCAAGCACGCAGCTGATGGGAATGGTCATGGACAGGTCTCTGTTCCATTTGCGCTGCAGGGAGTGCATCAGCGGAATGGAGAGCAGCAGCAGCGGCACGCCGAGAAAAATGAAGGACAGCCGCTGGTTGATCGCCACCATGCCCTGCCAGTCTCCCTTTTTGAGGCTTGCCATGGCCTTCTGGTGCAGTTCATAGAGGGAAAGCTCGGTGACCCGGTATTCCGGCACGAAAAATTCAGCCGGGGTGTCGGGCAGGGGATATTTAAGCTGATTGAACAGTTTGAGTTTGTAACTGCCGTCCTTTTTGCGGGTTTTGAGCTGACCGCGTTTAAAGGACCAGCCTTTATCCGACCAGGATGCGTTCTGGGCGGTCAGCAGCAGGGTCAGATGCCGGTGGGAGTCATCCCAGGCCATATAGTTGAACTGGGTAAAAACGTTGCGCTTCGGATCAGGCCGCTTGAAGGTATAGATCCCTTCAATCCCCCGGTAAAAGATGCGTCCCTTTCTGACAATGCCGTTGGCAACCTTTTCATTGACCTCCTGATACCAGATCTCGTTGGTTCTGGTATTGCTGCGCGGCAGAATCCACTGGGCAACGGCAATGGTCAGGATGGTGAACAGCAGGGAGGCGGCAATGATCGGCACCACGATGCGCGTCAGCGAAATACCGCCGGCGTTCAGCGACATCAATTCCCTGTTCTTGCCCAGCAGTCCCAGGGTGATGACCCCGGCCAGGAGAATGCATACCGGCGCCATCTGATCGTAAATAAAGGGGATTTTGAGCAGGAAGTAGGTCAGAGCCAGGCCGATGGATTTGCCCGCCTGGGTGAAGTTGTCTATCCGTTCAAAGAAATCAACGAGCAGGTAGATTGCCACCAGCGAAGCAAGCACCAGCAGGAGATTCATGAAGAATTGTCTGAAAATATAGCGATCAAGCAGGGTCATGAATTCTTTTTCTTTCCCGGTCTGGGCAGAATGCTCTGCATGCGGTGAATGATCCTGAGGAGAAAATCGATCAGATTCAGCGTGCTTTCGCGGTTGGCGTAACGGAGAATATAGAGAGTCAGGACGCCGAAGATGAGATTCGGCATCCACATGGTGACCGCCACGGGCAAGGGGCTGCTTTCGCTGAAGGATTTGACGGTGGTCAGGATGACATAATAACAGATGAAGATGAGCAGTCCCAGGGGAACGCCGATTGAGCGCTGGCCCGGCCTGGTGCGCAGGGCAAGGGGCAGACCGAGGATGGTCAGGATAAAGCATCCACCGGGCAGCACCAGGCGGAGATGATATTCAATCAGGCGGGAGATGCTCTCAGCCGATTGCCGGCCATGGCCGGCCACATAGTCCCTGATCTCCTGCTGGGTCATCTCACTGTTGCTGATGGACTTTACCTCCTCTTCATCGTCAATGCCCGGTCCGTACAGGGGAATATTGATGCGGTAGGTGGCAAAGCTGATCGTCTGGGTGCGTTTTTCCCTGGCCAGGTGAATGGAGCCCTGATTGAGCTGCAGGGTGAGCAGCATGCTGGGCATGTCGGCAAGCAGATAGCCGTTTTCCGCGACGATGGTCAGGGGATTGCTGCTGTCCCGGTTGTCGGCCACGTAGACACCCTGCCATTCTTCCGTTTCCGGATTCTTTTGGTCGATATAGATCACCACGTCCGGCAGTCCGTCGCTGAATTTTTTCTCCTGCAGCCCTTTGTCGATTTTTTCCTTGGCGAGCTGAAAAAAGAGTTTCTTCATGGCGGTGGTGCCGCTTGGTATCAGGGTGGTGGAGAAATAGCCGGTGAGCAGCGAGGTGCACACGGCAAAAAAGATGACCGCCGGCAGCATGCGGTACAGCCCGATACCGGCGGCCTTTAAGGCGATCAGTTCATTGTCGTTGCCCATTCTGGTGAAACAGAGGATGACCCCCAGCATGCTGGCCATGGGAATGGCGAACAGGAAGAGGTTGGGAACCATATAGGCGCAGAGGCGGATAAAGTCCGGCAGGCTGATGCCGAAATTGATGATGAAGTCAAACAGGGGAAGGATGCGCCCGAGAAAGAGGATTGTCGTCAGAATGAGCAGGCTGGCAAAGAAAGGGGCCAGCGTCTCGGTGACGAGGTATGTGTAAAGTAACAGGGGCAATTCAATCATCCATTATTGTTTGCAGGGAGCAGCTGATAGCCGTTTTGCAGGGGGCGGCATTATTGCCAGGATTTTTGTCATAAATATATTGAGCTTGTTGGCGTTAGAGTGTTAAAAACATCTCAATTTATCATATTTCACCATATCTAACACTTTTTTTCGAACCAGAACATGCGACCACTTGTTTTCACTGTTGCCCTCGAGGCGACTGCTCCCAGCCTGCATGACAACACCGGCGACATCGACCGCCTGAAAAAGGCGGTTTCAGCCGCCGGTGGCATTGCCGTGCAGATTCCTTTGCGCCGTATGGGGCCTATTGCCGCAAATTTCAGGCAAGCCGGCTTCAGAGGAGTGGCCGTCATCAATGACCTGCCGGCCGGAGCGGTACTGGTCGATTTTCTGGCGGAGCAGCCGTCTGTGCTGCCCGCCATGGCCCTTGATCTGGGCACCACCCATCTTGAGGCCAGCCTGATCAATCTGCTGGACGGCCGGGTGCTGGCCAGCGGCAACCGGGAAAACAGCCAGATCGAGTTCGGCGCCGACATCCTCACCCGTATCCATTATGCCGGCAAAGGCAATGGTCTGCGCCGCCTGCATGAAGCCGTTGTGGGGGCGATCAACGGACTGGCCGCCGATCTGGCCGACAAGGCCGGCGAAAAAAGAGAACATATCCGGGCGCTTTCGGTGAGCGGCAACACCACCATGGTGCACCTGCTGCTGCAGCTTGATCCCTACCACCTCTGCCGGGAACCTTACATCCCCCTGGTCAACGCCCCTGATCCCTTTGCCGCCGCGGAAATAGGCCTGGCCCTGCACGGGGCGGCGCCGGTTTGGGTCATGCCCAGCATCGGCAGCTATTTCGGCGGCGATCTCATCTCCGGCATCGTGGCAAGCGGCCTGGACCAGCAGGAAGAAACCTGCATGCTGATTGACGTGGGCACCAATGCCGAGGTGGTGGTCGGCAACCGGGAATGGCTCATTGCCTGCGCCGGGGCCGCCGGCCCTGCCCTGGAGGGCGGGGTGGCCCGCATGGGCATGCGGGCGGGCCCTGGCGCCATCGAGCATGTGGAGATTGATCCGCTGACCCTAGAGCTGCGCTGCCGGACCATTGACGGCGGCAAGGCGCGGGGCATCTGCGGCTCGGGCATCATTGATCTGGTTGCCTGCCTTTATCTGGCAAGAATCATTGACATCCGCGGCAAATTCAGGCCGGAGCGCTGCCCGGAGCGTTTTGTCGACACCCCCCAGGGGGCGGGCTTTGTCGTGGTCGCGGCCGAAGAGGCGGCCAATGGGGAACCGGTGGTGCTGGGCCAGGTGGACCTCGATGCCATGATGCGTTCCAAGGCGGCGATGTATTCGATCCTCACCACCCTGATCAATCAGGTGGGGCTGGAGTTTGCCGATCTGCACCGCATCTATGTGGCCGGGGCCTTCGGCCGGCATATTGATCCGCGCCGGGCCATCACCCTGGGCATGCTGCCCGATCTGCCGCTGACCACCTTTCAGCCCGTCGGCAACAGCTCGCTGGCCGGGGCTGAACTGGCCCTGCTCGACCGGGGCGATAGAGAGCGCTGCCTGGGGCTGATCAACAAAATCACCTACCTTGAGCTCAACGTCAACCAGGAGTTCATGATCCGTTTCTCCGGCTCACGCTTCATCCCTCACACCGACACCTCGCTGTTCCCCTCGGTTCCTGTTTTTGATTAAGCTGAAGCGGATGGAGCGGAAAGGGGCGTCTTACCACCCCATCTTGCGGCTCAGATTGAAGGAGGTGCTGAACCAAAAAAAATATCAGGGGTAAAAGGCGGGTTTTCACGGTAATATGGGAGCCTCTTGCAAAATGAACGTCGTAGCGAGATCGAGAGAAAAATATTTTGCGCAGTGATGCGGCAGACAGCCCGGTCATGTCCGTGCCGTGGTTCTGCCCGGCATGTTGCCAGCCGGATGCAGGAATACCCGAAGAAAGAGAGAGGTGAGGCAATTGGTGCCGGCTGAGAGCAAGCGGGACAATCTGATTGAGAAGTGGCGAAAGCCCGCGGGCATGCAGGCAGTGCTGATGGTTGCCGCAATCGCTCTGCTCATCGCCATGGTGACCGTGCTTGTTTATGCCACTGGCGGCACCGCCTTTGCCTGGTTGCACCTCATGTATATCCCCGTCCTGCTGGCCGCGGCTTTTTTCCGTGTGCCCGGCGGGCTGCTGGCGGCCGTGATCGCCGGTCTGCTGTTGGGTCCCTTCATGCCCCTCTTTGTTCCCGATGAGGTGGCGCAGAAAACAGGCAACTGGCTTTTCCGCACCTTTTTCTTCCTGTTGACCGGCCTTCTTGCCGGTATTCTCTCGCAGATACTGAATGGACGCCTGGACCGTATTAGGAAACAGGCCTATTTCGACGGCCTCACCGGCCTGCCCAATCTCCTGGCCCTGGAAACGGCTGTGGGTGAAATTCTTGCCGACCGCGACGCCTCTGTCTGCCTGGCCATGATCACCTTCACGAATTTTGCCCAAATCATGGATGCCCTCACCTATCGAGCCGCCGATAATCTTGGCCTGCAGATTGCCGAGCGGCTGGGGCAGGTGAATCGTTTCCAGTTTCCCGTACACAAGATAGACAGCACGAGTTTTGCCTTTATTGCCCGCAGCCAGGCCCAGGAAGAGTTCGTGGCCGCCTGCAAACAGATTCTCTACCAGATGCAGGAGCCCTTTGTTGTCCAGGGGGTGCTGGTTGCGGTGAATATGCACTGCGGGGTTGCCTTGTTGCCCCGGGATGCGGCCGAGGTCCATGAGGGACTGCAGAAGGCGAGTGTCGCCGCCCATGAGGCGGAAAGCCGGAACAAGCTCTGCATCCTTTATAACAGAGGCAATGAGGTTGACCGCCGGCGGGCGCTGGCGCTGCTTGGTTCCCTGTCGGAGGCCTTGAAAAATGAGGAGCTGGCCCTGTACTATCAGCCCAAGGTCAACGTGCAGACCGGTATTATCGAGGGCGCGGAGGCCCTGTTGCGCTGGAACCATCCTGAGCATGGCCTGGTGCGGCCTGACCTGTTTATCCCGGAGGCGGAAAAAACTTGGCTGGTGCAACCGCTTTCGCTCTTTGCCGTGAAAGCGGTGATTGCCAAACTGCAGAGGCTGCAGAGACAAGGGCTGGCCCTCAGGCTCGGGGTAAATCTTACGGCGCACAACATCCAGAGCAGCAAATTCATGGCAGAACTGAACAGGATAATTGATGAAGCAGACATCACCCCCGGCAGTCTTGAGGTGGAAATTACCGAGCGCACCCTGATTACCGAATTCGATACTGCCGCCGATGTCCTTACCTCCCTGAAAAACCGTGGAGTCAGTATAGCCCTTGATGATATGGGCGCCGGTTATTCCGTTATCCGTTATCTGCAGAAACTGCCGATCAGCAGCGTGAAGCTTGATCAGATTTTCATACAGGATCTGCTGACTTCCGAATTCAACCAGAATATGGTGCGCGGCATGATCCTCATCGGCAAGCGCATGGGGATTACTGTGGTGGCGGAAGGGGTTGAGGATAAAGGGGTGAGTGATAAACTGCGGGCCTTTGGTTGTGACCTCATCCAGGGCTATTACGTGAGCCGGCCGATGCCTGAAGCGGAATTTGACTGCTGGCTGCACAATTGCGGCTGGAAACTCAAAACAGGTGACAACCCGGCCTGCAGTGACGGGTAAAGAACCTGCGGACGGTTTTTGGGTGGTCCTTGCCTGGCCACCTGTTTGAAAAAGCAAAGGGCGGTCCGGAACATCCGGACCGCCCTTTGCTTTCAATCCATATTATTCGGCAAATCTCCGCCCGGCATCAGAACTTGTATTTGGCGTCTATGAAAATTATGTCCGCATCCTCAATTTTTGAGTTGGGTGAATAAAAATCTTCCTCCTGCTCGTACCAGAGATAGCTGATCAGGGCTGACCAGTTCTTGGTGAAATCATAGCCGGCCTGCAGCCGGTAACCTTTCTTGTTGGTCATGGACATACCGCTGCCGAAGTCGGCATCGGCCAGAAGGCCATAGAGGGAGTCTGCCTCGATCACCGAATAGTCCAGACCAAGGTAGATTTTCTGGATTTGGGTATTGACCCCCACTGCCCAGCCCATGTCGGCGTCATCAGGCTCTTCGGGAAAGTCCGTGATCTGGCTTTGCCCTACCTCACCATCGGCGCCGAAGTTCTTCCAGACCTGGCCATAGGCGGTGACCTTGGCGGTGCCGGCCGGGAAGGTCACCGAGCCGTAGAGATCGCCGATATCGAGCCCGTATTTGTCAGGGTCGATTTGGGGAAAATCATAGTCATTATTGTCGGGCATGTCGTTGATGAAGGACTGGTCGTAGGTCTGGTAGCCGGCGGCCAGGGTGTAGGTTGCATCGCCTGCTGTGCCCCGGTAACCCGCCTGGCCATAATAAAGCATGGCGGTGTTGTCAGCGGTATCATCACCAACCACTTTGGCGCCATAGCCGCCCAGGGTGGCAAAGGGGCCGGTCTTCCGGCCGTACTGGGCTGTCATGCCGATAAAGCGCACATCTCCGTCATACATGACCCAGGACATTTCGTAGGGATTGGGATGCTGGCCGAGGGTGAAGCTGAAATCATCCCATTTGTGCTTGGCATAGGCATAATCAAGACTGACATAGTGGCGGTCAAAGGGACTGTCCTCACTCCAGGTGCCATTGGAGTTGGTTGCCCGATTCTGGTCATTTGCAATCAGGCCGGCGCCCACCTGCCAGTCTTCCGCCTCATTGTCCCAGATAAAACCGAAACGGAAACGGGTCCGCCACCGGTCGCGGTTGTAGTCGTCATCGGTTGCCTGACTGTAGTAGTTTTTGCTGAGCCGGTCATAGCGGACCCGCAGGTCGGTCTTGAGGGTCAACTGGTCGATGAATTTATTGGCCAGCGCAACCTTGCCCGCTGCCTTTTCTTCAGTTGTTTTTTCAGACTTTTCCTTTTCCACCTTTTCAAGTTTGCTCTCCAGGACCGCAATTTTTTCCATCTGGGCGGCGAGCTGGGCGCGCATGGACTCAAGCTCTCTTCGGATATCATCTTGGGCGGTGCTCTGGGCGTCGGCTATGGCGGGCAGCGCGACACACGCACCCAAGGCAAGTACGGCAGGCAAAATCTTTTTCATGAAAGTTTCTCCTTGGCTTCTGAAAATTAATGAATGAACGGCCATTCATTAACAATACCATGAACCTGAAAAAAATGCAAAAGAAAATCACCGTAATACAACGAGTTAACTCCTGTGCCTTGTGGCTCTAAAGGACTGGTAGTTGATCCGTAGTTTTGCCGGGACCGGCAATTGGTCCAATCGAAACGAATTGAAACGGAACAGGCTGCGAAAGAGATTCCTGCCGCAGCCTGTCAGGATAACAGCGGGAGGGAAATGCGGGAGAGAGGAGACAGGAGGCAGGAGAGAGAATTAAGAATATTTGATTTTATGACGTTTTATTCTCACTCCTTACTCCTGACTTCTTACTTCTTACTTCTAACTCCTGCCTTCTTCTCTAAATCTCCTGAATCGTGACAAACTTAAGGGCATGGGTGGCGCAGCGGGTGACGCAGGCGGGTTTCAGGCCGGCATCAACCCGGTCCAGGCAGTAATCGCACTTGACCACCTTGCCGGTATCCGGATTGAGCTGCGGCACGCCCCAGGTGCAGGCGCCGATGCAGGCCATGCAGCCGATACATTTCTCCTGCTCCACCAGGACAATGCCGTCATGCCGTTTCTGCATGGCGCCGGTGGGGCAGACCGCCACACAGTCTGGATCTTCGCAATGATAGCAGGAACGGAACTGAAACTCGGTCTTGGGCACGCCTGCCACCATTTTGAGCGGTTCATGGCTGATCTCGCAGAGAATGGGGCCGACCGGCAACCCTTTGTTGGTTTTGCAGTGGACCTCGCAGCCGTGGCAGCCGATGCACCGCTTCGAGTTGAGATAGAGCATGTACTTGTTCATAATTCCACCATTCGTTTCGGGTTTTTTGCACTGCGCCGCACGGTGACGAAACACTCGCAGAGGCATAATCCCCCGCCGGCGGGATCCATTCTCGTCAAAAAACCTTTCATCAGCTTCTGATCGGCAATGCCGGCATGATAGGCCCTGCTCTGCAGCGGTACCTGGCGGCCGAAGCCGTGCACCATGTAGACCGCCTCCGGATGGATGAAGTCGGTGATATGGGCCTTGACGGTGCCGGTGGTGCCGTTGCTGATGACGTCAACCCAGTCCCCATCGGCAACGCCGAGTTTCGCGGCCTGCCGTTTGTTGATCCACAGGGTGTTGTCCGGCATCAGTTCATGCAGCAGCGGATTGTTGATGGTGTGGCTGTGGGCATGGAGAGGCGAGCGGCCGAAGACAAGACGGAACTGGCCTTTGGCAGGCTTCTCCGGGCTTGCATAGGGTTTGAGCGATGGCAGCCCGGCCTCGGTCAGCACTTGGCTGATGATCTCAATTTTGCCGGACGGTGTTTTGAACTTGCCGTCCAGCTTGTTCCGGTCAAACATCACCGGTTTGTCCGCCAGCGAGACAAAGCCCTTGGCGTCGAAATCACTGATCGTAAAGCCGGTGGGTTCCAGCTGCCAGGCCCACAGCTCCTCGGTGGTGGTGAAGGGGAAGTACTGGCCGATGCCGAGGCGGTCGGCCAACAGCTTGATGATCTCATTGAGAGACTTGGTGTCGTGCCAGGGCTCCACCGCCTTGCGCCGCATGATGAAACGGGGTTTCGGGCCCTTCTGGGTGGCGACCAGACTGTCCCTTTCCAGGTAGGTGGACTCGGGGAGGATAACATCACTGTACCAGCCGAACTCGCTGTAATGGGTGTCCACCGACACCAGCAGGTCGAGTTTGTCCAGGGCCTCTTTCTGCGCCTGGGGGTCGGGGAAGCAGGAAAACGGATCATGCCGCACGGCGATAAGGGCCTTGAGCGGATATGGCTCACCGGTCTGCATCGCCTCATAGAAGAGCTGGAAGAGGCCGGGGCCTTTGTCAAAGTGGGTGTATTTCCACCCCACGCCGTCAGCCCGTTTGGCCGTGGGCTTCGGTACCTGGGCGTCCAGACTCCTGAGCCCCTTTACCCCGCAGTCGCCCGGTCCCTTGGCGAAGATCTGCCCTCCCTCTACCTCGATATTGCCCATCAGGACATTGAGGATGTGCAGGGCGCGGCTGGCGTAAAAAGAATCATGGTAACGGGAGAGCATCCAGCCGGGGTGAAAGACGACCCGCGGCCGGTCGGCGGCAATCTCCTGGACAAAATCTTTAATCCGTTCCGCCTTGATGCCGCATTCACCGGCGGTCCACGCCAGGTTGTAGGGCTGCACGAATTCCTCGAGTTTATCGAAGTCGCTGACATACCGCGCGATAAACTCCTGGTCATATGCCTTTTCCTTCAGCACCTCGTTGATGATGCCCAGGGCCAGGGCGTAGTCCGTGCCGGGCCGCACCTGAAAGAAGCGCGTTGCTTTGATGCCGGTCAGGGACTGCCGGACGTCGACATAGGTCAGCTTTCCCCCGGCATCGAGCATATCAAGCACCTGATTGACCTCGGCGATACGCAGGGAGGCAAGGATATTACGGCCGAAGAGCACCAGATGTCTGCTCTTTTTGATATCGTAGACAAAGCCTTTACGGCCCAGGCCATAGACGGAAAGGCTGGCATGATGCACATTGCGGCCGCAGGCGCTGTCATGATTGGTGAAGTTGGGTGAACCCAGGCCATGGATAAAGGCTTTGAGCAGATCGATGAACGGGCCTCCCCGGCAACTGAGCATGATGCTTTCCGGCCCATGTTTCTTGATGATGGTTTTCAGGCTGTCGGCGACATAATCAAGGGCGGCATACCAGCTCACCTCTTCCCAGCGGCCCGCTCCCCGGCCGCCTTTGCGGATAAGGGGCTGCAAAGGGCGCTCCGTATCATTTAACAGCGCGATGCCGGCCGACCCCTTGGCGCACAGGGCGCCTTCCAGCAGATGCTGGTTGCCTTCGAGCCAGGTAACCTTGTTGTCCTCGGTTTCAACCCGGATGGGGCAGCGAACGGTGCACATGCCGCACATGCTCCATACTGACTTTTTGACCATTGCTATTCCTCCATTTCAGCTCTTCTCAGAAATCCTCATCGCAGCAGGCTGCGCAGTCAGCGGCGATGAGGGTTTGCTCCCGTCCGCTTGAGACTTTTTGCCGGGGTATCAACCTTGATGAACCCGTAAAAAGTCTGTTTTCACCACGAAGCTCACAGAGATCACAGAGAAAATATTTTTAATTATAATTAGTTATCTCTGTGCTCTCTGTGGTCGCTGTGGTTAATTTTCAGTTTTTACGAGTCCGTCAACCTCGATGAACCCGTCTCAAACAACGGCTAGTAAAGGCCGAGCAGTTTCAGGCCCAGCAGCACGAGACCAACGCAGGCAACCCGCTTGACCACGGTGGGGCTCACCCGTTTGGCAATCTGCGGGCCAAGGTAGCCGCCGAGCAGGGCCGCCGGGAACATGCACAGAAACAGGATCAGATCGAAGTTGCCGAATTGATAATGTCTGATGGTGCTCATGGAGGTGTTAAAGAAAATCGCCAAAAGCGAGCTGCCGACGACGATGTACATGGGCAGCCGCAGGCCTACGGTCATCAGCGGCACCATGAATGGCCCGCCGCCGAATCCGAACATGGAAGACATAACGGCAATGAGAAAACCGCCGATGCAGCCCAGGATCATATTTGCCTCAAATTCCTGTCCCCAGAAATCAATTTTCATCGCTGTGTCCTCCCGTTACGCCTGTTTGGCTTTTGCCGCTTCTTCGGCTCTCTTCTTGAACTCTTTCAGGATGGCCTGTTCCTTTTTGTTCTTGGCAAGGTAGCCGGGGGTGGTCTGCCAGAACATCAGGGCGGCCAGCACGAGAAGTATCCAGCCAAAGGCGAATTTAAACTGATCGAGGGTGATGAGTTCGGTGAGTTTCGGCCCGATGAAGCCGCCGAGCAGCATGGCTGTGCCGATGGTGCAGCCGAGCTTCCAGTTGATGAATTTGATTTTTGAATAGTTATAAATGCCGCTGCCCTGGGAAAAAAGCACGGTGGGCATGACGGTCCCCGCCACCACGGTATGGGGAAGAGGGAAGAGAGAAACCAGGATGGGGTTGAGAATAAAGCCGCCGCCCGCGCCCATGAGCACGCCGAATACGGAGATCACCAGCGTGATCAGGAAAGGCCAGAAGATATTCTGGCTGGTGCCGGCGATGCTGAGATAGACAAGGGGGAAATTGATCTTATTTTCAAATTCCACCGGCTCACTGCGCAGGTCGTTGTCCACCACGGCCATAATCTTGTATTTGCCGGGTGCAAGCCCGGTGCGGATTTTGATTGCCGCCCGATAGGTGCCGTCCGGGTTGACCTCGATATCCGCCCCCAGTACCTTGCCGGCATCTTTGAAACGGGCTTTGACCAGCTGCATGGAACTCTTTTTGTTTTGCTTGTCGTCCATGGCGGCCATCAGGTTGCCGCGGCTGCCGATGATGCTTGCCATGATGGTTGCCTTGTAGCGTTCAATGGCCATTGTGGCAGGCACCGTATAGGCCGCCCCGGCCCCGAGTGTTTCCAGTGCCTTGGAAAAGCTCCACTTGTTTCCCTCCTGCTTGATGGCATCGAGCTGCGGCTGGGCGCTTTTGGGCACGAAGATTTTGTAATAGGCCGGCATATCGTAGGTAAGATAGAAGACATAAGGGATCTGTCCGGTTTTTGGGTCCTTCTTGTTGTCAAAGCGGTTGGCCCGGACTGTCTTGTCCGCCGCCCATACCTCCAGGAAGACCGGCTTGCCGGCCTCGGCCTGACCGGTGACAATGATCTCTCCGCCATTTTCCAGGCTGGTCTTGTCAAGTTGAACGGTGGGTTTGGCCGGAGGTTGGGCCGCAGACGCCTTTTCCGGAACAGCCGGCTCCGTCGGCGCGGTCTGCCCGGCATCCATTACTGCAGTGGGCTGCGCGTTGGCCGATAATGTGGACATGAGGAATAAAAATACGAGAAAGACCATCCAGAATGGCACCATGCGGACAGCTTTTTTCATTGCTTCTCTCCTTGCCTGGCTTTTTTGATGCGGGGCGATTATTGCGATGCAGGAAAAAAATCTACCCAACCGCCCGATCCGGTTTTTATTATCTGCTGTTTCCCTCTGCTAAAAACGAAAAATATTTATCACGGAAAACAATATGATTTTATATGGTTCTGGCGGGTTATACTTTCTAACCTCAACTTTCCGACCTGGCTGTTTGCGGGAAAAATCCGGGTCTGAATTCCGCAACGGGAATATCGTCATGGCAGAAAGTTGAGGTTATTTTTTGGTTAGAGAGGTTTATCTGTTCTCCCTGTATGTGAAGTCTTCTTTTAACTGTTTATCATATGTCAAAACTTTTATTTCTCCCATATAGGTGTTCACCAGAGGGTATCCTTTTTCCGCCCAGCCGACAACGCCCCCGTCAACCATATAGACATTTTTGTAGCCGTATTTGTACAGCAAGGAGGCAAAGTATGACGAACGGGCGTTCGTCCGGCAGTAAACCCATAATTCCGTTTCAGCATCGGGGAATAATTTGGGCATGGTATAGGCATGGCCGGAATCAACATTATTTGAGTTCCTGATGTGGCCGCAATTGAATTCAGACTCGGTGCGGAGATCGATGAGGACAGCTTTGCTTTTGCCGGCCTGAACTTCCTGCCATTTTGCATGGAGGGCATCAACCGGTACGATTCTGTCAGCGGGAATGGCCTTTTTGAGTTCGGCGCGGACCGCCTTTTCGCCTTCCTGCAGGTCGGCAAAGGAAACGGATGCCATGGCGCAAAAGCACAACATCAAAGCAAGACAAAAAAATACTCTTTTCATTTTTTATTACCTCGAATTGTTGACATGATTCATGTGATTTTGAATCGTTGATAATGAAGAATGATCGGTACCCTCCGCCTTCATGACGTCATAAAGCGGATTGCTTGCGGTTTATTTCTTTTTGATGGTCCTCTTCACCTCCTTTCGGCACTCATTACGAGAAGCAGGGCTCCCATAACGGCGATATGATTGTATCTCTTAAGGTGCGGTTTTGAAATCTTATTTTACGCTAGCACTGTTTTTTAACTATTTCAAGCCATCTGAATGATTTCTCAGTTACTGCTCGGTTGTCAGGAAGTCAATGCGGCAATTTGTCTCATCAACAAACGTTTTGAAACAAGCGGTTATATCAAATAGTTATGGCGGATCATTTGTCCTGATCCGTCAAAAAACTTGACAAAGGAGCACCATCCCGGCCTACACTGTATAAAGAAAGTGCCTAGAGTACTTAAAATGCCTAAAGTTAAAGGCAATATCTGATCAGAAAGTACCGCAATTTCAGGCACTTTAGCGCACGCAAACGATTTTCTTCGGAGCATCCCATGCATGATATCCTGACTACCTGTGTCTACTGCGGCTGCGGCTGCGGCGTTTATCTCCATGAGCAGCACGGCCGGGTGGTGGGCTCGTCGCCGAGCAGAAATCATCCGGTTTCCAGAAACAATCTCTGCGTAAAGGGCTGGCATCTGCATGAATTCATCCATCATCCGGCCCGGCTCAGCGAGCCGCTCATGCGCAAAAACGGCAGGCTGACGCCTGTCAGCTGGGATGAGGCCCTTTCCCATGCCGCCCGCGAACTGGGAAGGATAGCCGCGGCAAGCGACGGCAAGGCAGTGGGTCTGCTCAGCTCGGCCAAATGCACCAATGAGGAGAATTATCTGCTGCAGAAATTCGCCCGGGCCGTCCTGCACACCAACAATATCGACCACTGTGCCCGGCTTTGACACGCTCCCACCGTGGCAGGTCTTGCCACCACCTTCGGCAGCGGCGCGATGACCAATTCCATCAATGAGATTGAAAACGCCCAGGTGATCCTGGTGAGCGGATCAAACACCAGCGAGGCCCATCCCCAGGTGGCCCGCCGGATTTTTACCGCCGTGGACCGTGGGGCCAGGCTGATCGTCATTGATCCGCGCCGCACGTTGATGGCGAGAAGGGCGGATATTCATCTCGCTATCAGGCCGGGCACCGATATCCCGTTGCTGAACGCCATGATGCGTATCATCCTGGATGAGAGCCTGGCTGATGATCTTTTTATCGAGATGCGCACCGAGAATTTCTACGGCCTGCGAGACATGCTCTTCAGGATCGACCTGGCGGAGACGGCCGCTCTCACCGGGGTGGATCTCGCCAGTATCCGCGCGGCGGCCCAGCTTTACGGCCGGGCCCAGAAGGCGGTGATCTGCTACTGCCTGGGCATCACCCAGCATGTCTGCGGCACCGGCAACGTGCAGTCCATCGCCAACCTGGCCATGATGACCGGCAATGTGGAAAAGGAGGACACCGGCGTCGATCCCCTGCGGGGTCAGAACAATGTCCAGGGGGCCTGCGATATGGGCGCGCTGCCCAATGTCTTCCCCAGTTATCAGCAGGTGGACATCGACGATTACCGGGAGAAATTCGAACGGGCCTGGCATGTTTCCCTGCCGGCCCAGCCCGGTCTTACCCTCATGGAGATGACCCATGGCGGCAAGGACGGACAGCTCAAGGCCATGTTCATCATGGGGGAGAACCCCATGCTCAGCGATCCGGTCATTGCCAGGGTGGAAGAGACCCTGGACAATCTCGATTTTCTCATGGTGGCCGATATTTTTCTCACCGAGACGGCCCGGCGCGCCCATGTGGTGCTGCCCGCCGCCTCCTTTGCCGAAAAAACAGGGACCTTCACCAATTCGGAAAGAAGGGTGCAGATGGTGCGCCGGGTGATCCCGCCACTCGGCCAGAGCCGCACCGATGCCGATATCATCATGGACCTTTCCGCCAGGCTCGGTTATGCCATGGATTATGAGAGTCCGGCGGAGATCATGGAGGAGATCAGCATGCTGGCCCCGATTTACGGCGGCATGCAGCATGACCGGCTGGAAAACTCATGGGGAATGCAGTGGCCCTGCTGGGACCGGAGTCACGGCGGCACCCCCTTTCTGCACAAGTATTACTTTACCAGGGGCAAGGGGCGGTTTATCCCGGTCGTCCATGAGCCTCCCGCCGAACTGCCGGATGACGACTATCCCTTTCTGCTCATCACCGGCCGCATTTATCACCAGTATCATACCGGTACCATGAGCCGGCAGAGTGCTCTCTTGTCCCGCGAGGCGGGGGAGGCCCTGCTGCAGCTCCATCCTGATGACGGCCTCCGCCTCGGGGTGCGCAGCGGCAATCTGGTGCGCATGCGTTCACGACGGGGAGAGGTGCAGGTCAAGGTACAGCTCACCGATGCGGTGAAGGCCGGCGAGGTGTACACCACTTTCCATTTCAGCGAGATGCCGGTCAATCGGCTGACCATCAGCGCCAAGGATCATTTCTCCCAATGCCCTGAATATAAAATCTGCGCAGTTCATCTTGCAAAGGTCTGATCCCCATGACGGATAAATATGTTCTCAAAAAAGATCATCTGCTTCCCCTGCTCCGCAAGCTGGGGAAAAGCCACCGGCTCATCGCTCCACTGCGGAACAGGCACGGTGACACGCTTTTTACCGAGATCGACAACCTCGATAAGGTCCGGATTGATCTTGACAATCAACCGCAGAACTCATTGAAGCGATTTTTTTTCCCCCAGCAGGAGGTGCTCTTCACCTATAACAATCCCGACCCTGCTTCCTATCATTTCGAACCCGTGGAAGAGGAGAGCGGGCCCGCCCTCTATTTCGGGGTGCGGCCGTGCGACCTGTCCGCCATCCTCTACATGGATGTGGTCTTTTTAAAGGACGCCAAGGACCCCCATTATCTGCACAAACGGCAGAACAGCATACTGGTGGGGCTCAACTGCAATAATCCCTTTGCCAACTGTTTCTGCAACGCCACCCGCAACGGCCCGTTTATCGATTTCGGCTTTGATCTGCAGCTCACCGATCTGGGCGACCGATTTCTGGTTGAGTGCGACCGGTCGCGGGGACAGGAAATCATCAGCCAGTGGCAACAGTTCTTTTCCGCGGCAGGGGACAAGGATGTCAAGGCGCAGTATCAGGCCTTTCTCGAGGCCCGGGGCAAATTCCGCCTGCAGGTGCATCTCGACCTGGCCGCCAGAAAGCTTGCCGATGATCAGGTGCCTGAGTCGGTCTGGGAGGAACTGTCCATGCGCTGCCAGGACTGCGGCGGCTGCGCCTATATCTGTCCCACCTGTACCTGCTTTACCATCCGCGACCAGCCGACCTCGGACAATGACGGGGAGAGGATCAGGGGCTGGGATGCCTGCACCTTCAGCGGCTTTACCCTCATGGCCGGTGATCATAATCCGGTGGACCGGCAGATGCGGGGCATCGAGAAAAGGTTCCGGCACAAGCTGCAGTTTGATGTGAAAAAGGATAGTCGACCCAGCTGCGTAGGCTGTGGCCGGTGTGTCAATATCTGTTTCGGCGGCACGGATATCGTCCGTTTTATCAATATGACCTGCTGTGAGAACACATAAATGCCAAATCAGCACCAGGATCTCTACCGGCCGAGGCCTGCGGCAATCAGAGAGGTGATTGAAGAGAATTCCCAGATCAAGACCTTTGTTCTGGCCTTTGTTGACCACGAATATAATGCCTCATTTACCTATCAACCGGGCCAGTTCCTGATGGTGTCGGTGCCCCATTGCGGGGAGGCGCCCATCTCTATTTCATCCACCCCGGCTCATGCCGGAACAATCCAGCTGAGTGTCCGCCGGGCGGGCAGACTTACCGCTGCCATGCATGACCTGAGGCAAGGAGATGTGGTGGGACTGCGCGGGCCGTATGGCCGTCCCTTTCCCATGGCTTCGCTTGCCGGCAGGGATCTGCTGTTTGTGGCCGGCGGCATCGGACTCGCCCCGCTCAGATCGGTGATCAATACCTGTCTTGCCGCAGGCCATGACCGCCGGATCACCATCCTCTACGGCAGCAGGACCCCGTCGGATATCGCCTTTCAAGGGGATCTGACAAGCTGGCAACAAAGTGAAGATGTCAGTTGTCTGCTCACCGTTGACCGGGCCGAGCCGGGCTGGGCTGGTGAGGTTGGGCTGGTGACCGCACTGCTCGCCCACTGTTCCCTTGAGCCGGAGGAGACCAAGGCCCTGGTGTGCGGGCCGCCCATGATGATCAGGGCGGTGCTGGCGGAACTGGCGCACCGTGGCCTTGCCGATGAGGACATTATCACCACCATGGAGCGGCATATGAAGTGCGCGGTGGGCATCTGCCGTCACTGCCACATGGATGAGAAGCTGGTGTGCAAGGACGGGCCGGTGTTCACCCTTGAGGAGCTCAAACGGATGAATGTGATGGAATTACGGGGGTGAGGGGAGGGAGTGCCGCAGGTAATTGTAAAAAAACTAAATTGTAAGTGATATGTGAAAACAGGTCCGGGGCTTTTTGGCCCTGCGGGCATGGACCGGCTGACTCCAATGGGTTTGCCGTTGAATTGACAAAATGCTAAGGGGGAGGGCAGGGCAAATGATCAGAAAAAAAATATTCAATGTTTTCGTGACAGGGGTTATTGCAGGTTTTTTTGCTGCATTGCCGGCCTTTGCCGGCGGCGGGGCGCCGGGCGCGCAACAGGCCCGGGACAACGCCACCTGGACCTATGCGGGGAAAACCGGCATCGGCACCTCCTATGAACGTTATGTGGATCGGCATTACAGCGACACCGGCCCCAGTGGTCCTGTTTCCAGGGTGTGGTTTTCCATCGCCCAGGGAATCGTCACGGAAACTGCCTATGGTCGGATCGATGCGGCCCAAATCAAGGACCTGCAGTTTCTGGTGACCGGGCCCGGTTTTTTTGAAGAGGAAAAAACAGCGACCGAGCATCAGATAGAATATCTGGCCACCGACGCAGCCGGCCGACCAACCTCCCTGGCCTACCGGGTGACCAATACGGACAGGGACAACAAGTACGTCATCGAGAAAAGCATCTTCACCGACCCGGACCGGCAGACTCTGTTTGTGCGGGTCAGATTCACGGCCAGGGAAGATAATATCACCCCCTATATTCTCATTAATCCGCACATGGCTAATTCCGGCCGCTACGATGTGGCCTATGTCGGCCGTGACCAGCAGGGCAGAGGCTATCTCAACGCCCGGGAGGGGCATGAGCTTTTCTTGAGCCTGCGCAGCACGGCAAGCTTTGCCAAGATGTCCGCCGGCTTTGTCGGCACGTCGGACGGCTGGCAGGATCTGCATGACAACCGGGTGATGGACTGGGAATATGAATATGCCGATGACGGGGGCGGCAATGTGGCGATGATGGCCAAGCTGGAACCCCTCAACACCGACCAGACCGCCACCTTTGATATTGCGGTGGGCTTCGGCGCCAGCCACCAGGAGGCAATGGACACAGCCGATGCCTCCCTCAAGGAAGGATATGATGCCCTGCTCGCCAGGTATAACGGTGCCGGGGCGGCCGTGGGCTGGGAGGATTATCTGGCCGGTTTGTACCGTCTGCCGGAGATGATCCCCGCCACCGGGGACAATGGCCGGCTGCTCCAAGCCAGCGCCATGGTGCTGAAGGCCCTTGAGGACAAGCAGAACCCCGGCGCTCTCATTGCCTCCCTTTCCATCCCCTGGGGTGATACCACCCCGGCAAACGATTACGCCACCGGCTATCGGGCCGTGTGGCCGCGGGATTTCTACCAGTGCGCCATGGCATTGCTGGCCCTGGGCGACCGGGAGACGCCCAGGGTCGCCTTTGATTACCTGCCCAGGGTGCAGGTGCAGTCCACCCATGTGGAGCGGGACGGCATCACCATCGACAGCAGCCGGCCGGGCTGGTTTCTGCAGAAGACCCATGTGGACGGCCAGCTGGAGTGGCTGCAGATCCAGATGGACCAGACCGCCATGCCCATCATGCTCGGTTGGAAGCTGTGGAAAAACGGGCTGTTGGCCGATGATGAGCTGGTGGCCCGTTACTGGCAGATGTTGAAACCGGCGGCCGAGTTTCTCGCCAACGGCGGCCATATCAAGGTGACTTTTGCCGGAGGCGGAAGCGAGGAATACACGGTGCAACCGCCGTGGACCAGGATGGAGCGTTGGGAGGAGCAGTCCGGCTATTCCCCCTCCACCGAGGCGGCTGTCATCACCGGGCTGCTGGTGGCCGCCGACATCGCCCGCCAGGTCCATGACCCGGGCGCTGCCGCCTGGTATGAGGCAAAGGCCGATGAATTCACAGGCCGGCTTGACGACACCATGTTCACCACCAGCGGGGTTTTTACCGGCGCAGGGAAAAACGGCAGATATTATCTGCGCATCACCAGGAACGACAACCCCGACGATGGGGAGAAGATCGACGGCAGCAACGGCAGACCCTCCATCAGTGAAAAGGAGGTGCTGGATGCCGGTTTTCTCGAGCTGGTCCGCTACGGGGTGCTTAGCGCCGATGACGCCGATATTCTCGACTCGCTGCCTGAGCTGGATGCCATGGATCTGCCGGAGAATCTGCGGGTGAAGTACGACTTCACCTTTGACGGCCAGGCCGGATTTCCGGGCTGGCGGCGCTATGGCAACGACGGTTACGGCGAACGAACGGACAATGGCGGCAATTACAGCGGCAGCAACTCCCAACAGCGGGGCCGGGTCTGGCCGATCTTCACCGGTGAGCGCGGCCATTTTGAGCTGGAACGGATCAAGGCGGAGAACAACGGGCAGCTCACCCAGCAGCAGCTGGGCGAGCTGAAGGCGACCTATGTGCGGGCCATGGAGTATTTTGCCAATGAAGGGCTGATGCTGCCGGAGCAGGTATTTGACGGGGTGGGCGATAACTCGACCCACCACTATGCGGTGGGTGAAGGCACCGACAGCGCCACACCCCTTGCCTGGTCCCATGCCGAGTACATCAAACTGGTGCGTTCGCTGACTGACCACAACATCTGGGATTCCTACCAGGTGGTCCGTGACCGCTACACCCCTCGTTTCAAGCACAATTTTCCGACGCTGTTCCTGCGGGGTACCTGTAATAACTGGCAGGTCACCTCCATGGTGCTGGTGGGAGATTTCACCTGGCAGGCCGATAATGTGCTTTTCGGCGATGGGGCGGAGGAGCGTTTCAAGTTTGACGTGCGGGGCGACTGGACGGACAACTATGGCGATAACCCTCTGCGGGACAGGCAGGCTGATGCCTTTGGCGCCGATATTCCGGTCAGCCAGGGGGCAGGCACCTATACCATCACCTTTAACGATCAGACCTCTGCCTACACGGTGACGAAGAACTGATCAACCGGGCCCGGGTGTGAGGTTTGCCGAGCACCCGGGCACTGAGCCTCATCGACCTCCCCGTACGCCGGCTGCTCCGATCAGCCTCCCGCCTTGCGGTAAGGTAAACCTGGCCACCCCCCCTGGAGAAAAGCCCCATTTTTGAAAAGATCCATCAACAACCCCGCCGCGTTGAACATAACCCCGCATCCGCCAATATGATGTGGACGCTCTCTCCCCTCCGGGTTATAGTAATCCGGCCAACGAAAGTCACATTGCTTCTCTGCCTAACGTTCAAGGTGATGTAAAGATGCTTTTCCGTAATGCCAAAATTGCCGTAAGAATCGGGATCATGATAGCGATCTTTTCCCTTATCATTGTCGCGCTCGGGATCATTGAATTCGTCAGCATGGTAAAGATCAAGAAAGGGCTGGAAATGATCATCAACGAAACAAATGTGGAGGTCGAACTCGCCCAGGAGATGCGGTTCCTTGCACGGCATAAGGCGGTTATCATCAGAAATATCCTGCTGTTGCAGGAACAGGCTGATAAGGAATTTGAATTGACCCGCATCGAAAAAGAGGAAAGTGACTATGCCCTGGCCCATGCCAAACTTGCCGAAATCGTCAAGGATGCGGAGGGCAGGGCAATTCTTGCCCGGATCATCAAAGGCCGTGAAGAGACCAAACCCTTATGGGACCAGGTCATTGAGCTCGGGATGGCCAACAGGCGGGACGAAGGGATCACGCTGCTGGTGCGGGAGGTGAGAAGCCGTCAGTGGGGATGGCTGGACAGCTTGAACGACATGGTCGCCCTGCAGAAAAAATATGCTGCCATGAATTATGAAAAGGCGTTGCACACCTACACAACAACGCGCAATACCTTCATCATGATCGATATGTTTTCCATCATTATCGGCCTGTTTGCCGCCGTTGCCATTACCAGAAGCATCACCCGCCCCCTTGCCGATATCACTGAAAAGGTGGACCGCATCGCCCATGGTGACCTTGCGGTTCACGTCGATTATGACGAAAACAATGAGATCGGCCTGCTCAGCAAAAACATCAATCACATGGTTGCGTTGCGCAAGCAGTATGAAAAGGAATTGGAGGAATACCGCCTTCATCTTGAGGAACTGGTGGAGGAACGGACCGAGGCCTTGAACCGGCAGAGGGAAAAATTTATCTCCGTGCTCATTCATGACCTGAAAGGGCCGGTGACGCCCATCCAGGGCTTTACCAGGAGACTGCTGGCCGGCAAGGCAAAATCCCGGGAGGATGTTGAAAAGTATCTGCAGAGCATCGAGAAATCTTCCCAGCAGCTGCTGGATACCATTGAAACGACTTCCAAGGATCTGCGGGACAAACTGTCCCTGGGGGTATTCAAGCCGGAAGAGCTGGGCCTGGTCGAGCTGGCCCTCACCGTAACAAACTGCTTCCTGGCGGAACTGGAAGACCGGGGCATTGCCGTGGCCATTAACGGCAAGCCCAGCAGTGCCTGGGACAAACTGGAGGAGATCAGATTAACCGGGGATTGTTCCCAGTTGAAAACATTGCTGGAAAATCTGATCGGCAATGCGGCAAAATATGCAAAACAGTCCATTGATGTGGAGTTGCGGCAAAGTAACGGTGATATCCTCATTGCCGTTGCCGACGATGGCCCCGGTATTGCGCAGGAATATCATAATAAAATCTTTGAACAGTACTTTCAGGTGCCCGGCAGCCGGAAAGGAACCGGTATCGGCCTGTACAGTGTCAAGAAGGTAGTGGAAAATCACCATGGGACAATCGAAGTGGCGTCAGGCCCGGGTAAGGGGGCGCGCTTTCAGGTGCGGCTCCCTGCTGCGGCAGCCTGACAGAACTGAGCACAGTGAGAAAGCTCATCCGATGACCACCCGGCACGATTGCAAAAAAACGGCAAAACACTCTCCATGCCGTGACTGTAAAAGCATTTTTCCCCTCCTGCTCTCTCTGTTTGTTCTTCTTTGCTGCACCGCCTGTTTTCCCCGGGCCAGAACAGCCGCCTGGGTCATCCGTCATGATGTGGATTCGGTGCAGAAGATTGCCGACATCTGCACGGCGTCAAAGCTTGCCGGTTTTGACGAACTGCTGGTCCAGGTGCGGGGCCGGGCCGATGCCTTTTACCGCAGCGACATAGCCCCATGGCCGGAAAGCCTGGCCGATGCCCCGGCCGGTTTTGACCCTCTGGCCGAGACCCTGGCCCGCTGTGCTCCCCTGCCGGTGCATGCCTGGCTCAATGTCTATTACCTCTGGGGCGATACAACCCCGCCGGAAAACCCGGCCCATCCCGGCTCCCCGGAGCAGCCCTGGATTTTACGCGATGATGAGGGCCGGCCGCTTACCTCCTACAGCGAATTCGAAAAAAAACTGAACTGGCTGGAAGGGGCCTACGCCGACCCGGCCTCCGCCGAATACAGAAGGCTCTTTGTCGAGGTGGTGCGGGAGCTGATAGGCCGTTACCCGGTCAGCGGCATCCATCTTGATTTCATCCGTTACCCCGGGCCTTCCTTTGGCCGCAGCGGCGCCCTTGGCCGGGAATATGCGCAGAAAACAGGCATTGATCCCCGGCTGCTGCCAGACCATCTGAGCCGGGATGTTGTTTTCGACTGGCTCAACGGCCGCCAGTCCCCGGCGGACCGGGTTCTCACCACAGGGGCGCTTTACTGGAAGGAGATGCGTGCCGGTGAGGTGTCCAAACTTCTCCACGATGTCCACCGGACGATAAAGGAATATGGCGGAGATGATATCACCCTCTCGGCGGCGGTCTTTCCTGACCCGGGGCAGGCTTATCTGGAAAACGGCCAGGACTGGCGAAGCTGGTCGGCTGCCGGGCAGCTCGATGCCCTGTATCCGATGGCCTATTTCGGCAAGAGCCAGCGGGTGGGGGCGCAGCTGCGCGAGGTGGTTGCAGGCCGGGACAAGGGGTCGCAGGTGAAGATGTGGGCCGGGCTCGGCGCCTATATCAAGGATTCCGGCAAGATTGCCGAGGAGGCCCGGATCGCCAGAAATAACGGCTATAACGGCATCGCGCTGTTCAGTCTCGGGCATCTGCTGCAGGGACCCGAGGCAATATCGGCCTACACCGGGGTTTCCCGTGGCCTCATCTCTTTTTCCAGCGACCAGTTCATTCCCCTCTGAACCAACTGCTCCCCGGGCGTGACCCGGGAAGAAACCGGCAGTGCAGACCACCCCTTGAAGAAAATTCTGGCCAAGGCCATGGGCGGCACCCTTCCCCCCCTGCCGGCGGCAGACCTCGACCGGGCCCTGCAGGAGCGCCGGCAGGAATTTGACCGGGCCGTCAGAGGGAGCATTCCCCAGTCCCTGGCCCGGCTGCAGAGCGGTCCGGTTATGCGGCCGGAAAGCGTTGAGCTGCGCGGCATCTTTCGTTTCGCCCACCAACTGGACAACACGGAGCGCTGGCAGGAGCAGGAAGATCGTTGTGCCGAGGCCAGAGACCGTCTGCTGGCCGGTGAGGATTTCGCCGCAGTGGCGGCGGCGATGTCTCAGGGGGCGACCAGAGAGCTGGGCGGCCGCCTGGGCAACCGGTTTCTCGATCCCCTTGACCCGCTCGATCAACAGCTGGCCCGCCTGACGCCCCATGAGATCAGCCCGGTTTTTGAGGTCGACAACGGTTTCTGGTGCTACCGGCTCGAAAAAAAGAGTGCCGGAAAACCCATGCCATTTGGCGAGATGCCCTGGCAGGCCAGGCGTATCGTTTTGCGGCAGATCCTGCACCAGCTCATGGCGGATTGACGGCGGCAGGCAGCCGGCTGCAATGATATCTCCATTTACCATTGAAGGATGAGCGGAGGACGCGGATGCTCAATATCTATTTTGCCGGGGCCATACGGGGAGGGCGCGAAGATGCCGAACTCTATGCCCATCTGATCTCTTATCTGAAAAAATTTGGCACGGTGCTCACCGAGCATGTGGGGGATGACGGGCTCTTGCAGGAGGAGAAATTTTTGTCCGAGCAGGAGATCTTCCAGCGCGATATGCAATGGCTCAAGGCCGCTGATCTGGTGTTTGCCGAGGTTTCCACCCCCTCGTTAGGGGTCGGCTATGAAATAGGTCTGGCCCAGACCTTGGGCAAGGAGATCTTCTGCCTGTACCGGCCGGCGGAAAACAGACGCCTCTCGGCCATGATCGCCGGCAATCCGGCCCTGCGGGTGGGGAGTTACAGCCATCGTGCTGAAGCGGAAAAGCTGCTGACCGGGTGGATCGAGCAATTCCGCAGCAAATTCGGCGAGACCATCCGCATTTAAGGGTTTCGTAAAAACTGGAAATTTACCTCGGAGAGCACCGAGCTCGCAGCGTTAACTGACCATGACCAGAAAAATATTTTCCGCTCTTTTCGGATTTTTCATCTTTTCATCCGTGAATACCGCCCGGGCCGCAGCGGATGACAACCTGATTTTCGGCATGTCCCTGCGGTTCCGTTATGAATTTCAGGATAATTTCAACCAGAAGTACTATGGGGAAGACCCAGGGTCGGGGTCGTCCGACGACGGTTTTCTGCTGGGGAGACTCAGGGCCGGAGTCGACTATAAACCCTCTGAAAAGATCCATCTGGCCCTCTGGATGCAGGATTCGGAATGCTGGGACATGGCCCTGCCTGACAGCGCTTTTTATAACGGGAAACTGGGAATGGAGAGTAATCCCAACAAGGACCAGTGGGAATTATGGGAAACCTACCTGGAGATCATGAAGCCCGGGGATATCCCCCTGACGGCAAAAATGGGAAGACAGCGGATCTATTATGGCGATAAAAAGATCTTCGGGCCAGGGGAGTGGGGGAATACGGGCAGCTGGGTATGGGATGCGGCAAAGCTTTCCTACAGCTATAAAGGCGGATTTGTCGATGCCTATTACGGCCGGACCATGGTGCACGAGCCGACACAGTTCAGCCTGAACCACCGTCATTTTTACGAATCCTTCGGCGTTTACGGTCGGTACGGGGCAGGCGAAGATCTTTATTCCATCGTTTTCGAGCCATTCTTCCTGAGCAAGCGGGACGACCACGCATCCTACACCGGAGAGGACGGCAGAACCGGAAACCTTGATTCCTATTATGGTGGTCTCAGGATCTCCGGAACAGATCTGCACGGTTTTGACTCTTCCCTCACCTATGTGCGGCAGTTTGGCGATTATGCCCAGGACGACATCAGGGCCTATGGCTACCACGTCCTGCTTGCTTACAACCTGACACAGGTCGGCATGAAGCCCAGGGTGAGTGTTGAGTACAGCTTTGCCTCAGGGGATTCCGACCCGGGTGATACCGAGCATGAGTCCTTTGATGGGGCGTTCGGGGCCAGGGATACCATGTATGGCCGGATGAATCTCTTTCACTGGATGAATCTCAGGGATGCCCAGATCAACCTGGAACTCAGACCGCGGGACTGGCTTTACCTCAAGGCGGAGTTTCATAAATTCCGGCTGGCCGAAGAAAAGGATGCCTGGTACCTCAATGCTGCCCGGTACCGGGATAAGACGGGCAGCGCAGGGGATGAGGTGGGCAGAGAGTTTGACATCGTCGCTCGATTCGATCTTCCCAAAGACAACACTCTTCAGGTCGGCTTCGGCCATTTCCGGCCCGATGAGTTTGCCAGAAGGCTGGCCTCCGGCAAAGAGGCGAACTGGGTCTTTGTGGAGTGGATGTACAGGTTGTCCACGGAAATTTTCTAACATTGATGGCTGCGGGATGGCTGCGGAGAAGGTATTTTCTCCGCCGCGGAGCACACCGAGATCACAGAGGAATTTATTACTGCCAGTTAACCCGGTGGGCTCTGTGCTCTCTGAGGTATATTTTCAGTTGTTACGAACGCATTAAAATTGCGAGAAGGGGAAAAAGGAACGCAGGTGAGGGGGCGCCCCCCCCCCCACCTGCCGCAAAACCAACCGCTCAGGCGTAGCTGTGGGTGCCGAGCACAACCTTGATGCCGGTTTTGCCTTCGATCATCTGTGCCTTTTCTTCCGCGGTTGAGTAGGGGCAGTCCGGTTTGGCGTTTGCCATGCAGCTGCTCAGATAGATTGTATCAGGTTTGATTTCAGCAAGCTTGATCGCCATGCCGATATTGGCCACTGTCGATCTGCCGGGGCACTGGCATTTCACCATGGAAATGACCTGGGATTCTTCTTCGAACTTGCCATCGCCCAGGGCTGCCGCCTTCAGACAACGCCATTCCCCCGGACAGCCATATCCGCTGTCCATGTAAGACCCGCATGCTACAACCATTACTTTTTTCATTTCTTCTCCTTTGTCATGATGTGGTGATAATGAAAAAAAATGTCAATTAGTATCAAGTTAAACCCCTCAATCAGGTTAGTGTCAATTTTTTTGTGGGAAATTGTACCACATTTTTTTTAAACAATATCAAGTACTACCACACTGTTCCAGGGTTGTGTCATCCCGGCGGGCGGGGAAAGCCGGCGGGGGGGGCATTGCAGAGAAAAAATTGTCTTCCCGGCGCGCTCCTGTTATTTTCATAAGTAACCATAGCAGAAAATTACCGCGGCAGCCGGCCAGGATTTTCCGGCGGATATCCTGGGAAGAATGACTTCAGGAAGGCTGCGGCGGAGAAAAAAAGGAGGATTCCATGATCCAGTTTCACGTTGATGAGGAGCGCTGTATCCAGTGCGGCGAATGCGAGGTTGAATGTCCGGCCGGGGTCATCACCCTGGGGGAGTTGCCGACGATCACTGACGAGCAGGGCTGCCTGCAGTGCCAGCACTGTCTTGCCGTCTGCCCCACTGCGGCGATATCGATTCTCGGCAAAAATCCCGATGAGAGTGTGGCGCTTGCCGGCAATATGCCGGACCCGGAGAGGCTGGTGACCCTGATCAAGGGGCGAAGATCCGTGCGTCGTTACAAAGAAGAGGACCTGCCGCCTGAACTGATTGACGAGCTGCTGGACATTGCCTGCCATGCCCCCACCGGAGTCAACGCCCGCAGCGTACTGTTCACCGTGGTCCGGCAACGGGCAGTCATGCATTCCCTCAGGCAAGAGGTGATGGAACAGTTGGCGAAACTCAAAGATAGCGGGCAATTGCCGGAGGGGTTCATCGGCCAGTATCTCGGCCGGGCCGTGCAGGCCTGGCAGGAGGCGGGCACGGATATCATTTTCCGGGGGGCGCCGCATCTGCTGGTGACAAGCGCCCCGCAGGACGCTCCCTGTCCGGTGCAGGACAGCCATATCGCCCTGACCACCTTCCAGTTGATGGCCCATGCCCGCGGTGTGGGGACGGTCTGGGACGGTTTGTTCATGATGGTGCTTTCCCTCTGCCCTGATCTGGTGCCGCGGCTCGGCATCCCGGCAAATCACATCCTTGGTTATGCCATGGCCTTTGGCGCGCCGGCGGTGGAATTCCATCGGACCGTACAGCGCGGACCGGCCCTGGTGAATGTCGTCAAGTGATGGAATGGGGGAGAGTCCGGGCAGAGGGAGAAACCCCTTTTTTCTGCCGCCTTATTACGAGGTGGTATTGATAATAATGCCGGTTTCCTGCTGCAGGTTGGTAATGGTCAGGTCCTCGAACTTGAGAGGGACATCACGGGTCAGCCGGCACAGCTCAGTATCCGAGCAATCATAGACGTTCAGGGCGTAACCTGCCTCATTCCTGGCAAAAACCAGATGAAGGGGAAGACCGTTGGCCGCCATATCGGCATTGACCTGGGTCAGCACATGCCGGAGGTTTCTTTCCCCAACCGGTGTGGCGGGGTGGATATTTTCCTCATATACCCGGGTCTGGTAGTTTGACCACGCCTGTCTGAGAGCTGCCCTGCCGATTTGCCGGGTCCTGTCGGCGGGCAGGGGCGGCCGGACTTCATTCGGGATCGGCGCCGGGTCTTCAGGAGCCGGGTTCGGGTTTCTGGTTTCATAAACCGCGAGCACGTACGGGGTTCTGTCAGGATTCTCCAGAAAGAACGGCACCGGAAAGGGAGTCAATTGCTGGGTCACAAAGGTGGCGGCAATGGGAGTTGGTGTGAGAACGGTGGTGACTTCCCCCAGGGCAGGAGGGACAACCGGGACCGTTGCTGCTGCCGCGGCAATTGCCGCGGCCGGCGCCTGCTCCGCCGCCTGCGGTGCGGCAGCAAGGGCTTGCTGTGGTGCGGCAGCCGCCACCCCTGTGGCTTGCGCCGCCGCTGCCGCGGGGGTGGCTGTCTGGGCCGTGGCGTTCAAGTTGAACAAGGCCTGGTTGGTCAGCAGCTGGTTCTGCTGGGCGGCATTAAGGTTTTGCAGTGTATCATCGGCTGCCAGCTCTGCCGGCGTCTCATTAATCAGCAGGGTGTCTGTCCGTGGCCGGGACACAAAACTCAAATTCTGCAGGGCCTGGTTGATCAGCAGTTCATTCTGCAGAATGACGTTTCCCTGGGTCGCTTCAGGATCAGTCAGGGGTGCCGGCGTCACATTGATCAGCGGGGTATTCGCTGAACCGCCGGGCACGGAATTCAAGGTTCGCAGCGTCTCATTAATCAGCAGCTCATTCTGCAGGATGGGATCCGGTTGCTGGGTCACGGCAGCCGCCTGGGCCTGATTCGTACCACGCGGCCGGGCGGAAGTCCGTATTCCGGCGTTTCCTGCAATTTGTTGCGTCGCCGGCGGAACGGGATTGACAGAGGTGATTTCATCGACAGCCATATCGTTGCTCCATTGAAATGCTGATCGCTTATTACTAAAACATAGGTGCCAACAGTGATAATGTCAAGCAAAGGCAGGGAACGTGCGCCATTTCCCTATGGTGCGCATGAGGCATGGCAGATTGACGCCATCAGAAAATCGCTGGAAAAACTTGAAAAAGGCAACGCGCAATTCGCTGGCCATGAAGTTGTAGTTCAGTGGTTATCCTCCTGGGGGACGGAGGAGGAAGCGGAGTGCCCGAAATGCGGATGAGGTGGGAAGAAGAAGCCCTGTCTGATTGAGTTGCCTTGCGGAATTATATTGCAGATGATAATCCTTCCGCTGCCCGAAAAACAGCACAACGGGTTATGGACATTGTCAATCTCCCGGCCGATCAGCCTCTGTAAATCTTATTTTTCAAGACCTGGTCCTGAAGTCGGCCCTGAAGTCGCTGGATTAAGAGGCCGGACCGTCGTTTTTTCATATCAAATGCTGCAGACAGATCCGGCCCTTAATCCCCTTTGTACCGCCAACCGCCAGAGTTATGGAGAAATAACGTGCGGAAAGTACTGAAAACTTGTAGCCGGCGAGTTAATATTTGGTGCCGCTGAAAGTGGCAAGATCTCCAAAACTATCTTTCGACACTCCGTTCACGTAGATTTTGTCCTTGCCTATCCATGCTTCGGTGATGATCACCTTATAGCCGCCGTCAAAGAGGATGTAGCCGGCTGTTTTACATGAACTTTGGACAGTCAGTTTGCCCCCCGCGGTTGTGATAACATTACCGAATGCATCAACGAAGTTTATGCCGGGACTGACCGCCCCGGTTGAGGATATGATAGCGGACCCCCTCGACCAATACCCCCCGTAGTTAGAATAGATACGCCATCTTCCAGTGGCGTCACTTTGATAGCACTCGGCCTGGGCAATGGCCGAGAAGAGGGAAATTGCCGCAAAACAGGGAAAAAAGGCTGCTAATCTCTTCATTTTTTGTCTCTCCTTAATTAAATGTTTTACCGACTTCATTTTTTTGGTCTCCAAGTTGCCTATTCATTTGTCCGCCTCCTCCGTGTGCTCCGTGGTGAAAAAAGGATTTTTATGTGTGGCGACGCACCTCAATCAAGATCCGCGTTCTTTTCCCCGGAAAGCCAGCCGTACTGCTTCCAGTACAGGCGTTTGATGCGGTCCATGGTCTGCCGTCGTTTTTCCGGCAGCTGTTCCAGCAGGTAGTAAAGGGTGGGCACCACCACCAGGGTGAGGAAGGTGGCCACCATCAGGCCGAAGATGACCACCACAGCCATGGAGCGCCACCACTGGCTTGATTCACTGACCCAGGAGATGGTCAGATCATGGAAATCAAAGGAGACGCCGGTGACCATGGGAATCAGGCCGAGGATGGTGGTGATGGCGGTGAGCATGACCGGCCGCAACCGGGTGGCGCCGGCGGCAACCACCGCCTCGGACAAAACCATGCCCCGCTCCCGCAGCTTGTTGGTGTAATCGAGCAGGACGATGGCGTTGTTCACCACCACCCCGGCCAGCGAGATGACGCCCACCCCGGTCATGATGATGCCGAAGGGCTGCCGGAAGAGCATCAGGCCGAGAAAGGCCCCGCCCAGGGAAAGGATTACCGAGGTCATGATGATGAAGGGCTGGCTGATGGAGTTGAACTGGCTGACCAGGATGAGAAAGATCAGCAGCAGGGCCACGACAAAGGCCTTGGAGAGAAAATCCTCGGACTCCTGCTGGAACTCGAATTCGCCGGTGAACCTGGTCATGTAGCCCGGGGGCAGGGGAAGCTGTTTCAGCAGTTCCTCGGCCTGGGCCCTTGCCACCGGTGCGGGCACCTTTGATTCATCCACATTGGCCTTCACCGTCACCACCCGCTCATTGTTGATGCGGGTGATATCGCCGATGGAGCCGCCGTATTCCACTTTTGCCATGGTGGAGAGCGGCACCATGGCGCCTGCCGGGGTGGGGATCATCAGTTCGTGCAGCACGTCCACCACCCGCCGGTCGGCTTCCCGGAGCTGGACGGTGATGTCATAGTCTTCATCCTTTTCACGGAAGGAGGAGACATCAAGGCCGTTGTAAGCGGTTTTCAGGGCAAAGCCGATCATGTCGGTGGAGAGCCCGAAAAGCGCCGCCTTCTGCCGGTCCACCGTGACATGCACGGACGGGGTGCCCTCGACAAAGTCATCGCGGATGTCCTCCACGTGCGGCACCTGGGCCACGATCTTTTTGATCTCGGCGGCAAGGCTCCCCAGCACGGCAAAATCATCTCCGGAGATTTCTATATTGATCGCCGCGCCGGTGGGCGGACCCTCCTCGGCCGCGGCAATGGTCAGCTTGGCGCCGGGAATGTCCTTGATGCGCTTCCTGATGGTTTCCAGGGTGTCGCTGGAGGAGCTGGTGCGGTCCTTCATCTCCAGAAAACGGATGCCCACATGGTTGGGGGCATTGGGGTCAAAGGCGGTGCCGGCCCCCGCGGTGACGATCCCCTTGGTGTAGATGTTTCTGATGTTGCCCAGATCGCTCGGCCCGATAAAGGTGGAACCGTCCGCCTTTTTGTGTTCCTTTGGCAGCAGCGCCCGGCCGTATTCTTCGTCCGACGGCTCCAGCAACGCCTTGACCTCCTCACTCCCGGGGGCGGTCACCGCCAGCTCGATGCGTTTGAGGATACGGTCGATATAGTCCAGGTCCGCTCCCTCCGGCACATCCAGGTTGACATACATGCTGGCCGGATCGATGTCCGGAAAAAACTCGATGGGTTTTTCCAGCCCCACGGCCAGCAGCCAGCCCAGCACCATGAGCACCAGCACGGCAAAGCCGCAGAGGATGACGCTCACGGGACGGGCAAGGGAGAAGGTGAGCAGCCGGGCGTAGCTTTTCAGCCATATCCCCCTGATTTCCGCCGGTTTTTCCACGGCGGCGGCCACCTCCTCCATGCTTTTCGCCGGGGCGCCGCCCTTGCTTTTGACCTTCATGAACAGGGAGGCAAAGGCCGGGTTGATGACAAGGGCGACAAACAGGCTGGAGGTGAGGGTGATGATCAGGGTCAGGGGCAGATAGCTCATGAACTCGCCCATGATGCCGGGCCAGAAGAGCATGGGGGCAAAGGCGCCCAGGGTGGTGAGGGTGGAGCCGATGACGGGATACGCCACCTCGGAGGTGGCCTTCATGGCGGCATCAAATCGCGAGGCGCCCTGTTCCATGAAGCGGTAAGTGTTTTCAATGATGACAATGGCGTTGTCCACCAGCATGCCCAGCGCCAGGGTCAGGCTGAAGAGCACCACCATGTTGAGGGTGATGCCGAGAAGGTAGAGGGCGGTGAAGGTGAGCAGCATGGAAAAGGGGATGGCCAGGCTCACCATCAGGGCATTGCGCAGGCCCATGGCAAAAAAGATCACCACCACCACCAGCACAAGTCCGGTGAGGATGTTGTTTTCCAGATCGGCGACCATGAGATCGATGTCCCGGGCCTTGTCCATGACCTTGGTGATTTCCGTGCCCTGGGGCCAGGCGGGCTGCACCCTGGCGATGTGGCTGTCGATCTGTTTGCTGATGGCGATGATGTTTTCGCCGGAGCGCTTCTTGACCGCCAGGTTCACCGCCGCCCGGCCGTCCAGGCGGGAGCGGCTGGTCTCCTCCTTGAAGCCGTCCACCACCCGGGCCACATCCTTGAGATAAATCGGCTCGCCGCCATGGGTCCCGACGATCAGGCCGTAGATCTCCTCCGGAGTGGTGAACTCCCCCGGCACCCGGAGCTGGAAACGGCCGTCGCCCATGCGGATGGCGCCGCCCGAGGTGTTCTGGTTCTCGCTGACCACCACCTGCTGCAGGGCGCTGATATCCAGGCCGTAATAGGCCAGTTTTTCCGGAAAGACCTCCACCCGGATCTCCCGCTCCAGGCCGCCGGTGACATCCACCGCCAGCACGCCGGGGATGGCCTCGACGGCGTCCTCCAGGTCGTCGGCGATCTCTTTCAGGCAGGGCAGGCCGCAGGTGCCGGACAGGGAGAACACCACAATGGGCAGCTCGGAAAAGTTGACCTCGAACACCGAGGGATCGTTCTCCAGGTCCTGGGGCAGCTCGTTTTTGGCCTCATCCACCTTGTCCTTGACGTCCTGCATGGCCTGGTCGATGTCAGTCCCGGTGACGAACTCCACATTGATGGAGGAGAGTCCTTCGGCGCTGACCGACTGGATCTTTTTCAGGCCGTCGAGCCCCTTGAGCTTTTTTTCGATCTCAATGGTGATGGCGGTCTCGATATCGGTGGGCGACACGCCGCGGTATTCGGTGGAGATGAAAACATTGGGAATGGAGATGTCCGGGTCGCTTTCCCTGGGCAGCACCAGATAGCAGTAGGTGCCGAAGACCATGATCAGCACGGTCAGGACAAGAACGGTGATGCTCTTTTTGACGGCGGTGTCGGAGACGATCATCAGCGGGGCGCTCCCACATCGGTCAGCAGTTTGATGGTGTTGACCTGCTGGCCGGCCTCCACATCGCGGTGGCCCTCGATGATCACCCGCTCCCCGGCGGCAAGGCCTTTGGTGATCTGGGCCAGCCACTGCTCCATTATTCCCACGGTGACCAGCCTTTTTTCGGCGATGCCGTCTTTTTCCACAAAGACATAGTGCTCGTCGTTGCGGGTGAGCACGGCATAAAGCGGCACGATGATGGCCTGGTCAACCGTTTTTTTAACGATATCGGCGCGCAGGAACATGCCGGGCAGGATTTCTCCCCGGGGATTGTCCACCGCCAGCTCCAGACGGTACAGCCGGGCCTGGTTGTCCGGGGACGACGGCAGAAAAAATTTGCGGCCCGTAACCTTGCGGTCATCCAGGGCCTGGATGGTGAACTCCACCGTGTCAAGGTCGCGCACCGCCGCCACATCCGATTCCGGGATGCCGATCACCGCCTTGACCTGATCGATTTTGAGCAGTTCCGCCATGGGGTCCCCCACGCTGAGCATCAACCCTTTTTTGAGGTCAAGGCGGCGGATAACTCCGGACATGGGGGCGGTGATGCTGCAGCGGGACAGGTTGAGCGCCGCGTCATCCATGGCTGCTTTCGCGGTGCGCAACTCGTTCTCAGCCTTGTCAAGTTGCACGACCGGGATGATGTCCTGTTCGTAAAGCCTCTTTATCCTGTCGATGGTGACCCGGGCCAGATCATAGTTGGCCCTGGCCGCGTCAAGGGCGATGCTGTAGTCCGCCTCCTCGATGCGGGCCAGCACCTCTCCCTCCTTGACCTGCCGGCCTTCAATGACCAGCACCTCTTCCACCGCGCCGCTGATCTTGGCCATCAATTCCAGCCTGGTCCACGGTTCGATTTCGCCGGGCAGGTTGATGCGGTCATGAATGACGCCCGGCGCAACCTCCAGCAGCACGGCATTGACACTGGGCCGCTCTTTGGACAGGGCCGCCGCCTTTTCCGCCGTCAACTGGGCGTTTTTCTTTTTCACCGCCAGGGAGAGGGCGATAATCATGATGACCAGCACCAGCAGCAACAGGCGGGGCAGGTTCTCCATGACCAGTTTGACAATTTTGCCGCGGCGGGTTTGCGGGGTTATCTCTTCGGGCTGCATTGTTTCACCATTGTCATTTTTTGCCGGCCGGCAGCAGGCCTTCCATGGTCTGCTGCAGTAAAAGCTGCAGTGCCTCAGCCACATCGGCTTCCGTTTGCAGCCGGTCCATGTACCAGGCGGAAACGGTAATCAGGTAGAGGGCATAGAAATGGCCGCAGACAAAGAGCAGGTCCACATCCCGGCGCAGTTCGCCGCGCTCCTGCGCCCCTTTGCACATGGCGGAGAGATAATCGATATAGCGGTTGTCCAGGTCCTTGGAGCGTTCCACCGTGAGTTCCTTGGGGAAGATCATCTCCCGCAGCAGCAGACGGCCGAAGTCCTTGTGGCGGGTGACGTAGCGGAATTCTCCCAGGAAAAGGGCCATGAGCTGTTCGGTCAGGGGCGCGTCGGCCCTGGTCTTTTCCGCCACTTCGGCATAGACGTGGTCCAGTTCGTCCTCACAGAAGGCCAGAAAAATCTCGCTCTTGGTCCGGAAGTAACTGTATATCGTTCCTTTGCCCACCCCGGCCGCCCTGGCCAGGGCGGCGATGCTGGTCCGTTCGTAGCCCTTGTCACCGAAAAGCCGCACTGCCGCCTGCAGAATCGCCTTCCTGGTCCGGCGTTTTTTTTCCTCCCGCACTCCCGTCATGTTGCCTCCGCTGGTAAAAACTTGACTCTGGTCGGAATTTTAATCGGAGCAGGCAAGAGTCGCAACAAAAAAGCCGACCGTGGTCGACTTATTTGGATTATGGGTAGAGGCGGGAAGTTGAAATGCGGATAAGATGGGGAAAACAAGCGCTGAGGGGTTATATTGCAGATGTGGAATCCCGCCGCTGCCGGGAAAATCGTCCAATGGATTATTGATATTGTCAATCTCCTGGCCGGGCAGGTTCTCCCCGGCCTTGAGCGCCAGGGGAAAGAGGATGGAAATCAAGCGGGCATAATTTCGCCGATAGCATAATCAGTTCGGCAATCAGCCTGATGTCGCCTTAATTTGCCAGAGGACAATGTTTGTCCTCTGGCTTGTGGCATAATCCATCAATATTATTTAGGGTGTCTTGAATAATTAGAATTTTCGTTTGAGATCACGAAACAGTGAAAATGAAAAGGCGCAGCATATTAGGTATATGTGAGCATTTTTCATTTTTGCTGTGACACAGAGATCGGGCGAAAAGGCAATTATTCAAGATGCCCTTTATTTAGTTTGAGCAAAGCCAGGGCGGGCAATACGATGCGGAAGGTATCCCGCTTATTTTTACCTGCTCGGCGGGTTGTGCCGATTGATATAAAAAGGCAAAACTTTACGCGCTGAGATTCTCAGCGGCGAAATCCCAATTGATCAGTTTGTCGAGCACGGCATAGACGTAGTCCGCGCGGCGGTTCTGATAATCCAGGTAGTAGGCATGTTCCCACACGTCGATGGTCAAAAGCGGCTTCATGCCCTGGGTCAAAGGCAAATCCGCGTTGCCGGTCTTGATTACCTTGAGCTTGTCGCCAGCCAGCACCAGCCAGGCCCAGCCACTGCCGAACTGGGTTGTCGCCGCGGTCAACAACTCCTTTTTGCACGCATCCACACTGTCAAACGAGGCTTCTATTTTCTGCTTGAGCGCTGCGGGCGGCTCCCCGCCGCCATTCATTTTCAGACTGCGCCAGTAGAAGGTGTGGTTCCAAATCTGGGCCGCGTTATTGAAAATTGCGGTCTTTTCAGTTTTGCCGGCTGTGGCGGCGATGATTTTTTCAAGGGAAAGGCCGGCAAACTCCGTTCCTGTCACCAGTTTGTTAAGGTTGTCGACATAACCTTTGTGATGCTTGCCGTAGTGAAAGCCGATGGTATTTGCGGATATCACCGGGGCAAGCGAGTTATCCGCATAGGGCAGGGGCGGCAAAGTAAGTGCGGTTGTCGCTCGCGCGCTACCGGGAAATCCGCCCATGGTAAATAATAGAGCTGCACCCGCAGAAGCACTGAGAAAATCACGGCGACTAAGGGCGGGAGAAATCGTAGTCTCTTGGGTACTCATTATGTTACCTCCTCTGTGTTGAAGAAAAAGCCGAACACCCCCAGTAGGTGGACGGATTTTCCGCTCATTGCGATAGTAAACGGGGAAAAATGGATGGACTGTAGCCCAGGGCCGCCCTGGTGGAGCGGACTGGGTGGCAAATCATCGGCCGGAACCGAGTTGCCAACTTGTGCGGCAGTTTTGCTGTTAATGTCAGGTACCCTGACAAATTCCTATAACGGAATTGCGTGGATGTAAATAGGGCAAATTGCCGCATCTCTGCAGAAATGGGCATTTGGGGGGGGGGAGTTACGGCGACAGTTGGAAACAGTACAGGGGCTCGCTGCGGGCAAAACCTGCCTTCGTTTTTTCGGCAAAGCGTGGGGTGGCACGGGGTGGGCCATTAGCCCGGCAACAGAGGACCAAATTTCGACATGAGACGAATATCAAGGATCGAGATCTGACCCCATTCCCCGACCCAATTCCCCCATCGTAAGCAGACGGTTGATTTTCTCTGCAAGAACCCTTTTTTTATCCATGGTATTTACAGTCTACTCGTAAAATTCATGGGTGACAACTTCCCGTAACGCGACCCGACGACCTGGAATTTGCCTATCTCTTTGGCTGGTTTTGAGTAAATGGGTGGTGTGTCCCCGGAATTCCGGAGATAGTCTCGATGAAAGCGTCATCCTCTGTCGGGTAGAGGCGCTCGTTATGTGATCTAAGATGGAAAATATCAAGGATAAAATTTGACCCGATGGCCGCCGTCTGTGGGCTGGGGGAGAAAATCCCGCCGGCACCCCATAAGCCAATATTGAGTCAAGCTGCTTTCAGTATGAAATCTACATGCACAGCATCGAAAGGGAAGACAATGCGGCCATTCTCAGTCTTTTGTAATAAGCCTGTGTCCAGAAGCGCATGCACGTCTTTATGCACTACCTTGACATCTCTTCCGAGTCGGCGCGCAACCTCACGAATTGCCATTGGTCCTGCACCGGTCATGATCTTGAGCAACTCCCAGCGCTTACCCGAGAGAACCTTGAAAAGGAGGGCAGGCGACTCGAAGCTAATGAACTCTCCCTGAGGTTCTCCCTCAAATGCCTGCAGAAAGCGTTTGTTGATTTTTTCGCGGGAAGAAATTTCCAATGTTACAGTACGCATCTTAAATCCTCCAATTATCCACGTCGTTCCAAAAATCATCCAGCAAGGCTTGTGGTGTGGTGAAAACGAAAGGAACTTCGCGCTCACCCATGTGCTTGTGGTCGCCCTTGCCCCTTAGAAAAAGGGGACATTAGAAAAAGGGGACAGATTTATATTTTTTTGGCGCTAAACCGCTGGTTCTTTTGGAATCTGTGCTCCATGCCATACTGCGACAATCCAAACGACATCGACTTTGATTTTATAAAAAAAACGGTATGGCGATATAATCACCTCCCGGTAGGGAAGTTCCGGGAATTCCGGTATGATTTTTCCGGATTCGGGAAAGTCCTCAAGCCTTCGTAAAATTTTTTCGGTTTGATTTCGAAAGCTGACTGCCGCTGCAGGTTTATCCTTATGGATATATGATAACGCTGAAAGGAATTGGGTCCGTGCAGCAGGGGTGAATTGAACCTTCACGAGGGCTCTCTGGCCAAAAAGGCATCGGCTTCGGCAAGGACGGCATCCAGATCATATCCTTCACCTGTTTCTATTTCCCTCTCTCCCTTGGCCAGAAGAAGCAGAATTTTTTTTTCGTGTTCAGATTTCTCATAGGCATCGACCCCGATTATTACCGCTGTTGCCCTCCCTCTTTGGGTAATAATCAAAGGTTCCTTGTCGTTTCGCAATTGTTTCAAAAGCTTGGCAGCATCTTGCCGCAAATCGCTCACCGGAATGATATTTGATAGCCTGCCCATATAGTACCTCCTGTTGTACCTTTACATGTATCACTAACGGCTCTGCAAAGCAAGCGTTTGGTGAATACGATGGTGAAAAAGGGGACAGATTTATATTTATTCTATTTATTTAAAGAAATATATTTCATATTTATCTGCCTTAATATCCACTCTGGCATGTTTTGTACCTGAATCCTTTTCTTTGATAATTACGTCTGATTTTTTATCTTCCAACATCAATTCATGTCTAACTTTTCTTCTACAGTTAGAGCGGATTTTTGCTAGGATGCTCCCCGCAATCCCTTGTTTTTACCGGGGCGCCTATCTCTCAACGTCAAAACGGTAGTGCCAACGATTTGTATTTATTCCTTGATTT